>OBMY01000001.1_pt24 | contig 128546 bp, 118 predicted proteins | sample 1641151 | NCBI WGS metagenome assembly OBMY01 (sample SAMEA104232313, study PRJEB22302) | sediment metagenome | biome: forest; feature: aquifer; material: sediment | place: USA | collected 2011-08-07 | depth 0.01 m
CATGCACAAGAGACTGGCCGATCGCTTCGACGCCGAAGTGATTCCCGGCGTCACCTCCGTCAGCGCGGCATCTGCTGCACTCGGAAAGCCGCTGGTCGAGGGTGAAGAGATCCTCACGATCCTGCCCGGAACGTTGCCGCAGGCCGAGCTGACCAGGCGGCTCAAGGAAACCGACGCCGCGGCCATCCTCAAGCTCGGACGTACCTTCCCACCGGTCCTCCAATCGCTCGAGGATTCCGGTCGCCTCGGCGAGGCCCACTACGTCGAGCGCGCGAGCACCACACGTCAACGCGTCGAATCCGCTGCGGAGGTCGACCCGGACGGAGTTCCGTACTTCTCGATCGCCATCGTTCCGAGCCCGTCGAACAACCCTCGACCTGCGACCGAGTCTCGCGGCGAGGTGGTCGTGGTCGGACTCGGGCCGGGCGACACCGCCTGGACCACACCCGAAGTGGCGCATGAGCTTTCGTTGGCAACCGACCTCGTCGGCTACGGCCCGTACGTCGATCGCGTGCCGACGCGTCCGGGCCAGCGTCGCCATTCCAGCGACAACCGCGTCGAAGCGGAACGCGCCGCGATGGCGTTGGACCTGGCGAAGAACGGCGCCCGTGTAGCTGTCGTCTCCTCGGGTGATCCCGGCGTATTCGCCATGGCTGCAGCAGTTCTCGAAGTTGCCGCCGAAGACCAGTGGCGCGGGGTGCCGGTCCGCATCCTTCCCGGCATGACGGCGGCAAACGCTGTCGCCAGTCGCGTCGGCGCTCCCCTCGGGCACGACTACGCGGTGCTCTCGTTGTCTGATCGCCTCAAGCCGTGGGATGTCGTCGCGCGCCGTATCTCGGCAGTTGCAGCCGCAGACATGGCATTTGCGGTCTACAACCCGGCGTCGAAGTCCCGGACGTGGCAGGTCCAAGCCATGAAGGACCTCGTGCTCGAGCACCGCTCCCCCGAGACTCCCGTCGTCATCGGCCGCGATGTTGCCGGTGCCGAGGAATCAGTTCGCGTCGTGACCCTCGGCGAGCTCGAGCCTTCCGAGATCGACATGCGAACTCTGCTGATCGTCGGCTCCTCGATGACGACGGTCGTCGAAACCGGTTCGGGCCGTCAGGTGTTCACCCCGCGGCGCTACCCGGAGTGAACATCGCACAGCGATAGCATGGCCTCATGCCCGTCAACCGGACCCGGAAAGCCAGATACGCGCGTAGGCGCAAACGCCGAATGGATCTGATGGAGCACGACCTGTCCGTCGAGCAGTGGTCCGCGCTCAAAGCGGCCTGGGGTGGCTGCGCGTACTGCGGCGAGCCGGACGAGTCGCCGCAGCGTGACTGCGTGCTGGCGATCTCCCGCGGTGGGCGCTACACACTCGACAACATCGCACCGGCGTGCCGCTCGTGCAATGCAAGCAAATGCAACAGCGAGGTCACTCTCTGGTTGCGGCGCAAGGGGTATGACGAGAAGGCCTTCCTCCTGCGACACGCGGAGATAGGGATCGAGATGAGGGCGCAGTTCTCGGAGCAGTCGTGACGACCCCACACGAGTTTCGCCCGATCCTCGACGAGTTGATGGAGTTCGAACCTCTGTTTCACCGAACTCGAGTAGCGATGTCACGAGACGAGTTCGATGCGGTCGTCGACCCGCAGTTCCGGGAGATCGGAGCCTCCGGCGCTCGATACACCCGCGACTACGTGCAGTCGGTAGTTGAGCGCCGACGCCTCCGCGGCGAGGTGAACGACGCCGCCGAACTCGGGTGGACGGCTGACCGGCCAGCGCTGAGCCGGATTGCGCCTGACACGTATCTGGTGACGTACCGGCTGGCGCAAGCGCAACGAGTTACCGAGCGATCATCCATCTGGCGGTTCACCGAGAATCGATGGAGCGTGTTGTTTCATCAAGGCACAGTCGTCGAAAGTGGTCTGGAAGCGTGAACGAATCGACCCCCAACCCCACCATTCCGCTTTGGATGGACATCACCTTCACCGTCTTCGTTCTTGCCTGGATCTTCATCACGATTAGCGCGCTCGTGGCGATCGTGCGCACCGATTTCGACCGCTTGGGGAGCAAATTCTGGTGGTCGGCACTGGTGATCGCGGGGCCTGTACTCGGTGCGCTCGTCTGGTTACTGTTCGGTCGACCCCCGCGTGACTCCAGGTCCCGAACCTGATCTACACCGACGGCCCGGCAGTAGTCTGAGTACGGTCCGGTGCTGTCACTCTGCGCGTATCAGGGGAGAACAACGAGATGAGACCACTTCGATACTCGATCAACGTCACCCTCGACGGCTGCTGCCATCACGAGGCGGGGCTTCCACCCGACGAGGAGTCGATGCGCTACTGGACCGCTCAGATGGAACGAGCCGATGCTTTGCTGTTCGGCCGGGTGACCTACGAGATGATGGAGTCGGCGTGGCGGCGGCCCGCAACGGGGGCGTGGCCTGACTGGATGGACGAGTGGGAGATCCCGTTCGCCGAGGCAATGGACCGGGCTAAGAAGTACGTCGTGTCGAGCACGCTGAGCGGGGTCGATTGGAATGCCGAACTCGTGCAAGGCGACTTGGGGTCAGCGATTCAACGGCTCAAGGAGCAGCCCGGCGAAGGTCTGTGGGTTGGCGGCGTGACACTCCCCCTGGCATTGGCAGACCTGGGACTGATCGACGAGTACGAGTTCGTTGTGCAACCGGTCCTTGCCGGACACGGACCGACGTTGCTCGCCGGTCTGCACGAGCGCATCCAACTCGAACTCGTCGATCGCCACGAGTTCCAGTCGGGTGCAGTCGCCGTGCGATATCGGCCCACTCAAGTACCGCCCCCAGGTCAGGTATCGGACGGTTAGTCGACGCATGGCTGGACATGCGCGGTTGAAAGACATGTCGTCGCCTCAGGTCGGACACGAGAAAGTTTCCAGTCTTGTTCGATGTTCGGTATTGACCGGACACTCGGCACAGCACGAGCATTAGCCACCGAAGTTCTCCGGACAATCCTCGACGAGATCGAAGCATCGAACTGGATCACGAACAAGTTCGTTCCGCCCGGCGGACCGTAAGGACATATGTCGCCATCGAGCGCCTCAGCAAAAATGGCCAAGCTGGACGGCTACTAGCGAGCGAAGGATCGAAATCGCCACCATCGCGAGCGCCACAAAAATGATCATCTGAAAAGCTTCGGTCAAATCGATGCAGGATTCGGTGACGCCACTACTTCGGGTCTTGCTGAGAAACGAAACCTGGTCGAGATCGTATCGGCGTCCGACACAGGCCGGACGCCGATACGTGTTTCACGTCAGCTCATGGGAGCGCCGGCGCTCCCGCCGAGGTGGCGGGCGAAGAACCGAGCCGAACTGTCGCGCTCGTAGTCGGGCACCGGATAGTGCCTGCCCGAGTAGGCGTGCAGCGTCTTCTCCGTCGAGCCGAAGGCATCGAACAACGCTACCCCTGACGTGCGGTCGTAATCCTTGTCGTCCCAAGGGATCCGGTACTCGACCGGGACCGTGAGCTTTCGTGCCGCTTCGATGAGGGAGTCGTCCACAAAAACTCCACCGAAGCTCACGGCAGCGATCCTGGATTCGACCGGGGCCAACATCAGCCCGGTCACGACCCCTAGCGACACGCCGCCAAAGCCGATCGGAGCGTCGGCGTCGACGTCGGGCAGCGTTTGCAGAGCGTCGATGGTCGCCTGCCATTCCGGCACTGCACGCTCCGCCAGCGATCGGTTGTACTCGACGACGATCGGAGCGATCGGCTCGTGGGCCGCCCTAGCCTGGTGGATCGCCTCGACCCACTGTTCGTCCTGTGTGTTCCGCGGCCGATCGCCATGTCCGGGCGCGTCGATCGCGGCGACTGCGAACCCGTGGGAGCTCACACTGTGGAGTGCGCTGGCAACAAGTCCCGGCGCCTTCTTGTGCATGCCGCCGGAGTGCCCGGACAGCAGAAGTGGTGATTCGACGGATCCGGACGCGAGTGACCAGAGCACGCCGGTGATGTCGTCTACAACGAAATGGCGTTCGATGACACCGTTCGACGTTGTCTCGGAAGTGAATTCGATGGTCGGAGAATTGGATTGCATGGTGTTACCTTTCGGGATTGCCTACTCGGGGCGCTCCCGGCGACACCTACGTCAATCGCCGATCCGTGAACACGAGTGGGAGCACCCACATGGTTACAGCGTTCATGGGTCTCACCTCCTGGCGTGTTGTCACGGTCTCGCACAAGCTATCAACCCCAACCGAAGCTCGTCCAATCATTTTTCCAGCGCGCCCGGCAGCGGTCATACCCGCGATCGGGCGACGCTCTGGCGGACGGCACGGACGTAGCGGCGCGTGACAAACGCCTGTACTCGACGTCCGATCGGAGCGCCGAGACGCACCCACCACGTTCCGGGCTTGGAGAACGCAACGATCTCGATACGAACCGCTTGGCTGGCCTCGTCGAACTGGACGACAAACAATTCCTCCCCGCATTCGGGGTGGCCCGCGCGGGTTCCGTACGCGAAGCCCTTGCGATTGGGTTCGTCGACGACATAGACGATCCGAACGGGGATAGTTACCGGACCGAGTCCGAAGGTCGCATCCTGACCCGCCACGGCGGTCGGGGCTGCCGTCCGTACGGCCAGTCCGGCTCCGCGGTGCATTCCCCAATTCGCGACGGTTCGAGCGGCAACCTCGAAATCCTCCCGTCCGGATCCGACCGTCGCGCTCTCGTGAACGTGGTGATAGCCGGCGGGGAGAACGCCTGACGTTGCGCCCACCTCGAGGTACGTCAGCCCGCCCGGGCGGGACGCCATCATTGCTCGCGTCGGTGGCTGAGGATGTTGATCACGTGGCCGTCGGGGTCGGCAGCGAAGAACCTGCGGACACCCCACGGCTCCTCGGTGACGGGATAGACGATGGTGTCGCCGCGCTGCACCGCGGCCTCGTACGCCGCGTCGAGATCATCCACCTCGACGGAGACGTCCGGTACTACGGGCGCATGAGCGTCGTGCGTCATGACGCTGATCTGCAATGACGGATCCGTCGGCGAAGCCAACGTCACGATCCACCCGTGATCCATGACAACTTCGAGGCCCAGCACTTCGGTGTAGAAGCGCTGCGCGGCCTCGAGCGAGCTACTCGACAGATCCGAAACTATCCGCGTGACGGCCATGTCCCGCAGGCTACGCCGCCGCCGGAGTCCACCGCGACTTGACGAGGCGCTCGATGTCACCGGAAAGTTCGTCGCTGACGATTCCCGGAAGCAGGATCTGCCACATCTCGTCGACACGATCCGGAAGATCCGAGCGTCGGGTGAGGACGTTCGAAACCAGCTGTACCCCCGTGAATGCCGAGGGCATGAACCTGCCGAACGATTCTGCGCTGACCGATTTTCGGATTTCACCTTCCGCCTGAGCTCTGGCGGTGAGATCGGTGATTGCCGAGATCCATTCGGCGTACGGTTCCACCGGCCCCTCGTACGTGCTCAGTTCCAGCGTGAGGCGAATGCCCGCGCGAACGATCGGCTCGTCGACAATCTGGCGTGCCATTTCGTGCGTGAGCATGATCATCTGTTCCAACGGGTCCTTGCCCGTCGCGGAAATCGCCTGCACCGACTCGATCGAGAGCCGATGCTGTTCGGCAATGATGAACTGCGCGAGCTCGTCCTTCGACGCGAAATGGAAATACAACGCGCCCTTGGTAGTACCGGCCCCCGAGACTATGTCGGCCATGCTGGTGCTGCCGTAACCAGTCTTCTCGAACTGCGCGGCCGCGCCGGCAACGATTTGCTGCCGAGTCAGCTCGGCGCGTGCTTGCTTGACCACTGAATCCCTCTCGTCCTCCAAAGGCCCCCGCCCAGCAAACCCCACGGTTCGCGCCACATTCCAGCTATACCCAAAAACTTCACAATTGCCCCACATTACCAGCGCTCCTTCCATTGCTTCAATTACGAATGCAACAAAGTCGCTGGTCAGACGTCCGATTTAGAGGGAATCTCCTCTCCCCAACGTGCTTTCGTCAACCCGCGCACGGTCCACCAACTCTCCGACGAGGAGCGTCAACTCCATCATCTGGTCGGTGATTTCCTCACGCAGCTGCGTTGCATCCGCCTCGGAAATCGCGCCGGACTTGGTATCGAAAGACATCAACAACTCGATATTGGTGCGAAGTGCAGTCAAAGGAGCCAGAAGGTCCTGGCCCGCTTCGGTGATCAGACTTCTCTGGCGTGCCCGCGATTCCGACAACGTCCCGAGCATCCGATTGAAACTGACTGTCAACGACGCCAACTCGTCGTCACCGGTCACCGGGATCGGCGCAAGATCATCCGTTTCGGCGACCCGCCGCGTCGCCGCAGTAAGTCGCGCAATCGGCCGTAATCCTGTGCGTGCCACAGCATCTCCGGCCGCGTAAGCTAGGGCGATTCCGGCCGCCCCGAGTGCCGCCAACACCACTGCCAGTCGCTTGAGTACCGAACGCGTCGGCCCCAGGGATTGCGCGACAACCAAAGTCTGGCCCGCAACCGAGGGCTCGACAAGAATTCGATACGCATCAACCGTCGCGATTGTCTGCGACGAATTGCCGTCTGCGATCGACCTGATGGCGTCTGCGCTCGTGCTGAACGGCGGCAGACCGGGAGTCGCCGTCACCAAGGCGCCGTCGGCAGTAAGAAGCCCCACCGCCTGGATGACCGCTGTATCCGCGCCGGCCGTCAATCCCAGAACCGGTGTGACACCGCCGAAATTGACGGTGTCGGTGATCGCGTCACTCGTGCGCTCGAGTTGCCGATCGACGTTGCCTTGCAAATACGCGTTGAACACTATGTACACCGCCGACGCCGACACGATCACCGCGATCGCCACCAGGCCTGCAGTCAGCAATTTCACGCGAGCATGGAGCGTCCGCACGTGAATTCCCGATGGTTTTCGACGGCTCATTCCGGGAACCGACACTCTCATGCGCGGTCCCGCAGTGCGGCGTCGAAAAATCCCAACATCCCTCCAGTATGGTCACGGAACCTTAGACGAACCTGAAGCGAACGCGATGTCGGCCTCACAGCGCCGTTCCACGACCGAAAGCCGTGAGCCAGTCCATCGCCTCGGCTTCGGTATCGAATGCCGGGACGGTCGCCGGGATCGGTGGTCGTTCGACGACGATCACCGGGATCGACAATTGCCTGGCTGCAGCGATCTTTGCGTACGTCTGCTCGCCGCCACTGTTCTTGGTGATCACGACGTCGATGCTGTGAGTTCGCATCAGATCGACTTCCGCTTCGATGTCGAATGGACCACGTGCGAGCAGCAATTGCGAGTGAGGCGGCAATGTCCCTGAAGGCGGATCGATCGAGCGCACGAGAAACGAGACGCTCTTCACGCGGTCGAACGCCGAAACTCCTTGCCTCCCGATCGTCAGAAAAGCGCGTGAGCCGACCGTCGGCACCAACTCTGCGGCGTGATCGAGATCGTGTGCCGGAAGCCAAGTGTCACCGGGTTGCTCGCGCCAGGGCGGGCGTCGGTACATGGCGTACGGCACGGAATTCGCAAGGCACGCTTCGAACGCATTCTGGGTGATGCGAGCGGCAAACGGATGCGTGGCGTCGAGCACTGCACGAATATCATTGGCCGACAACCACTCCGACAGCCCTTCGGCTCCCCCGAACCCGCCGATACGCACTTCCCCCTCCGGCCATCGAGGATCACGAACCCGGCCGGCCAGCGATGTGACAACCTCGAGGTCGGCTGAACCGGCCAAGCGAGAAGCGATCACTCGACCTTCGCCTGTGCCGCCGAGCAGGAGTACGCGGCGACGAGTACCTGTCGAGGTCAGTGTATGCTTCTCTCGCGCGCTGCCGAGTAGAGGTAGCTGTCCGGAAACCCCTCCGCAGTCAACACTCGGCCGACGATCACGACGGCCGTCTTCGTGATGCCGGCCGCATGAACAAGTTCGACGATCGTCTTCAAAGTGCCTCGAACAACGATCTCCTCGGGCCGTGAGGCGAAGGCGACCACCGCGACCGGGCAGTCCTCGCCGTAATTGTCGGCCAACTCGGATGCGATCTGTTCGATGCGATGAGCGCCGAGGTGAATCACCATCGTCGCGCCGCTGCGGCCGAGGGACCGCAGATCCTCGCCCTCCGGCATCGCCGTCGACAAGGTGGAGACTCGGGTGAGAACAATGGTCTGCGAGACGCCTGGGACAGTCAGCTCGCGCCCCAGCGCAGCTGCAGCCGCGGTAAATGCAGGAACACCGGGAATCATGTCGAAATCGACTCCTGCGGCGTCCAGGCGACGAGCTTGCTCTGCCACTGCACTGAAGATCGACGGATCACCGGAATGCAAACGCGCGACGTCCAGCCCAGCGGAATCCGCTTCGACAAGAATCGCGGTGATCTCGTCCAGGCTCAGCCGAGCAGTGTCCACGACCTGAGCTCCGACCGGGCACCACTCGAGCAACTCCGCTGGAACAAGGCTGCCTGCGTACAAGCACACAGGGCTCGCAGCGATGATCCGTTGCGCGCGGACAGTGATCAAATCTGCCGCACCGGGACCCGCACCGATGAAATGAACGGTCATTGTGTGGATTCCTCCGGCGTATCTGTGTCTGCGCCTGCAGACGGCTGACGTTTTGTGACGGACCATTGGACCACCGGAAGTTGCGGTCGCCAAACGTTGAACGTTCCCAACGGCTCGGCGCGCTGCACCTGAAAGCGTCGAAGCGTCCCACCATGGCGACTCATCCAGCCGAGCAGCAACGATTCGGACTCGGCGGTCACGGCGTTCGCGACCAGACGACCACCCACGCTCAACTGCTCCCAGCACGCTTCGAGCATTCCCGGTTGCGTGACGCCGCCGCCGACGAACACCGCATCGGGACGCCGAACCTCGTCCGCAAACGCCTCCGGCGCGGCCCCTTTCACGTTCAACGCGGGCACGCCGAGATTGAGTGCATTGGCACCGATCTGCGACACGCGGCTCGCCACCTTCTCGAATGTTGTTGCAGTGCAACGTGGGTGAGTTCGCATCCACTCGATGGCGACGGTTCCCGACCCACCGCCCACGTCCCAGAGGTGTTCTCCCGGCGCCGGGGCAAGCGCGCACAACGTCAACGCACGGATCTCCTGCTTCGTCATCTGACCGTCGCCGACAAAAGCAGCATCCGGTAGCCCCGGGATTCGAGTCAGCCGCAAGAGAGGATCGGCCGCGATGCACTCGACGGCCAGAACGTTCAACGCGTCCACGTCCTCGTCCGCGTGATCCCACTCGTCCGCCACCGTGACGGTCCGCGATTCCCCGGCCCCGCCCAGCTGGGCCAGCACGGTCACGATCGATCGACCGAAGCCCGCGCCGGACAACAGACGTGCCACCTCCCCCGGTGTCGAGCGCCCGTTGCTCAACACCAGCAGTCGCGCACCGTCAGTCACGGAAGCCAATACTGTCGCCGAGTCTCGGTTGACCAGGCTCACGACGTCGATCTCGGCCGATGCCCATCCCATTCGCGCGCTCGCCAACGCCGCCGACGACGGGTGGGAGATCACTCGCACGTTGTCCGCGCCGAGCAGCCTGACCAATGTGACACCGAGACCGTGGAACATCGGGTCACCGCTGGCGAGCACGCATACTCTGCGGTCCGCGTTCTCGGCGAACATCGACGGCAACGCCGGAATCATCGGAGACGGCCAGGTCAGCCTGGTGGGCGCACGCCGTGCCCCGAGATGTGTCGCCGGGACCAAGTCCAATTGGCGCGGCGACCCCATCAGGACCTCCGCGCCCAGGATTGCGCCCTTTGCGCTCTCGGACAGCCCATCCCAGCCGTCGGCGCCGATGCCGACGATCACCACCGGGTGTGTGGTCATCGCGGCATCCGGCGCCAGATCGTCTGAGGCAGAAGCCGCATGACGAAGAACACCGGCTGCAGAATTCGCGGTACCCACACACGCGTCGCCCCGGAGTTCAGTCCCCGCACGACGGCGTCCGCGACCTGCGACGGAGTGCTCGACATCGGGGCAGGCGACATTCCCTCGGTCATCTTGCCGATGACGAACCCGGGCCGTACCAGCATCAATTGGACGCCCGAACCGTGCAGCGCGTCGCCGAGGCCGCTGGCAAAACCGTCCAAGCCGGCCTTTGCGCTCCCGTAGACGTAGTTGGCGCGGCGAACCCGGACGCCGGCGACGGACGAGAACACCACGATCTTTCCGGTTCCCTGTCCGCGCATGATCTCCGCGAGATGCGTGAGGATGCTGACCTGAGCCACGTAGTCGGTGTGCACCACCGCGACCGCGTGCGCCGCGTCGGTTTCGGCACGCGCCTGATCGCCGAGAATCCCGAAGGCCAGCACTGCAATCGAAATCCGGCCGTGCTCGGCCACTACGGCGCCCAGGAGGTCTCCGTGCGTGTCGACGGCGTCGGCGTCGAACTCGACGGTGGAGACGTCGACAGCGCCGGCGTTTTTGAGCATCTGCTCCTGCTCCGACAGCTCTCCGCTGCGTCTGGCAGCCAGAACGATGTTGCGGCCTGGCGCGAGCCTGACCGCGATCTCGAGGCCGATCTCACTTCGTCCGCCGAGGAGCAGTACCGTCTCGATGTCATTCACGTTCGCACCCGCAGTCACCGCTCCAGTGTCCTGGATTACCGTCGTGGCATGACGCTCACCCCCTCCACCACGCCATCGTCACANCAGACTCTCACCGAAGACGGGCTGAAGTTCGTCGGTGAATACCACCTCGCGACACTCACGACGTTGCGTCCGAACGGCACCCCACACGTCGTTGCCGTCGGATTCACCTGGGATCAGGAAGCCGGAAAGGCGCGCGTGATCACCAGCGGTGGCTCACAGAAGGCGATCAACGCCGCCCGGGGTGGATACGCCGCCGTCAGTTCGGTCGACGGTGGCCGCTGGCTCACGCTCGAGGGGCCGGCACGCGTGCTCACCGACGCGGACTCCGTGGCCGACGCCGTTCGGCGNTANGCCGAGCGGTACCGCCAGCCACGGGTCAANCCCGCNCGCGTGGTCATCGAAATCGACGTCACACGCATACTCGGGTCCGCNGCGTTCAAGAAAAGCTGATCAGGCGAGGACAGTCAGGCCGTGCGGACGGTTGTTGAACGACTCGCAACCGTCGGCGGTCACGACGACGATGTCCTCGATACGGGCACCCCAACTGCCGCGGAAGTAGATTCCCGGTTCGATGCTGAAGGCCATACCTTCGACGAGTTCGATGGTGTTGCCCTCGACGATGTACGGCTCCTCGTGCACGGACAGCCCGATACCGTGACCGGTGCGGTGAACGAATACCTCTGCAAGCCCTTGTGCGGCAAGCACTTCGCGGGCTGCAACGTCCACGGATTCTGCGGAGACTCCTGGCCGCACCGAATCGACCGCAGCCTGCTGCGCCGCCTCGAGTACCGCGAACTGTGCGGCAACCTCCGCGGACGGCTGCCCCATGCTGTACGTGCGAGTGGAGTCCGAGTTGTATCCGGGCTCGACCGGTCCGCCGATATCGATGACCACGATATCGCCCCTCTCGATCACCCGGTCCGAAACCTCGTGATGCGGATCGGCGCCGTGCGGGCCCGAACCGACAATCACGAACGCGGCCTCGGTATGCCCCTCTTCGAGAATCGCCGCCGAAATCGCTTCGCCTACTTCAGCTTCCGTACGTCCGACGACCAAGAACTCGGCCATGCGGGCGTGAACACGGTCGATGGCCGCACCGGCTCGCCGCAACGCCTCGATCTCGGCGCCGTCCTTGACCATCCGCAATTCGCGCAAGACGCCGGTGGCGAGAATCGGCAACGCGCCCAAGGTGTCTGCGAGCGGGATCAGATGCAGCGCAGGCATCGCATCCGTCACCGCCACCTTCGCGCCGGTCGGGAGTTGCGCCGCCACAATCGCATACGGGTCGACACCGTCGACCCAGTCGAGGACGGTCAACCCGAGATCGCCCACTGCCGATTCCTTCAGCGACGCCAACTCCAGCCGAGGAAGTACGACGGACGCCTTCGCCGTGTCCGCGGCGATGACCAATGCGGTCAAGCGCTCGAACGAGTCAGCCCGAGAACCCGTCAGGTACCGCAGATCCGGACCTGGAGTCACCACCAGACCGTCGAGACCTGCTGATCGAGCCAACTCGGCGGCACGAGCGATACGTGCGCCGTACACGGCGCTGGAGAATCGGGAATCCTGTTCGGCTGGAGACGTCATGGCTTATAGGTTAGTGCCGACTGGCAGGATGGTGACCATGAGTGGGCCATTGCTTCTCCTCGACGGTGCCAGCCTGTGGTTTCGTGCGTTCTACGCGCTGCCCGAATCATTCGTCGACCCCGACGGAAGACCTGTCAACGCGGTGCGCGGTTTCACCGACATGGTTGCTTCCCTGATCACCAAACACCAGCCGAGTCGTCTCGCCGTGTGCCTGGACTTGGACTGGCGACCGCAGTTCCGCGTCGATGCAGTCCCGACGTACAAAGCGCATCGCGTCGAGGAAGGCTCTGACGGTGCGTCCGAAGAAGTTCCGGACACGTTGACGCCTCAGGTCGACATGATCATGGACGTGCTCGCTGCAGCGGGTATCGCGACGGCGGGTGCAGTCGGACTCGAAGCCGACGACGTACTGGGAACGCTTGCCGCCACCGAGCGCGAAGATCTCACCGTCGTCGTCAGTGGTGACCGAGACCTACTGCAGGTCGTCACCGACGAGTACGTGCCCGTCCGTGTCCTGTACGTGGGCCGTGGCCTGTCCAAGGCGGAACTCTTCGGACCGGTCGAGGTTGCGGAGAAGTACGGAGTACCCGGTGACCGTGCGGGCGAGGCTTACGCCGAACTCGCGGTACTGCGCGGAGACGCCTCCGACGGTCTACCCGGCATCAAAGGTGTCGGTGAGAAGACTGCGTCGACACTGATGCTCCGTTACGGCTCGTTGGCCGGACTTCGGGCGGCCGCAGCTGATCCTGAATCGGATATGGCCAAGGGGATTCGCGCAAAACTGACCTCACCTGAGGCAATGGCTTACCTTGATGCTGCGTTGCCGGTCGTACGAGTGGTTCGCGACGCGGACGTTCAGTTCTCGAAGGACGACCGACTCCCGGCGACCCCCGTCGATCCCGCACGCCTCGAGGAAGTGGCGGCCTCGCTGAACATCGAGCGCTCGGCCGGCCGGCTTGCCGCCGCGCTCGAGGCTGCGGCGGCAGGCCGTTCCGACCAATAGGGCGTCAGCTCGGGCGGCTGACCTCGTACGTGCCGTTGTCGTCGACAAACGTCACGGTCACGTTCGACTTCACACCCGCGATCGAAAGCGTGCAGGTGAACTTGTTGCCTGACTTGACTTCCTGGTCCGCGGGGCACTGAACGTTGCTCACGTTCTTCGCCCCGTAGGACTCGGTGACGATCTTCTCGACGCCGGCCTGAGCCGCGCTCTGATCGAGTGTGTTCTTGCCGAAGACTCCGAACACCAGGGCCACCACGACAGCGGCAAGAACGACGAGAACGCCGATCGCACCGAAGATCAGGGGCTTCTTCGACTTACCCGACTGGTTTCCGGGCGCACCGGGACTCGGGAACGGCTGAGCCTGGTTCCACTGGTTCTGCTGTCCCGGAGTCTGCCCGGGGGCCGTGGCGCCCCACGCCTGCTGCGGTGCGGCAGCCGGAGGCTGACCCCACGCCTGGGTTGCGTCAGGTGACTGCTGTTGCCCGGGCTGACCCCACGGCTGTGCGGGAGGTTGTTGCTGGGGTTGTCCCCACGGCTGTTGCTGGCCGGGTTGTCCTTGTCCAGGTTGCTGCGGCTGACCGTACGCAGGCTGACCACCCGGCTGGCCGTAGGCAGGTTGTCCCCACGGCTGTTGCTGGCCGGGCTGCTGACCGGGCTGCGGTGTTTGACCAGGCTGACCCCACGGCTGTTGCTGGCCGGGCTGCTGACCAGGCTGCTGTTGTCCGCCCGGCTGCTGAGGATTCTGCCCCCACTGCTGCTCGTTCGGCTGCTGCTGATCACCAGGACCCCATTGCCGATTCGGATCGTTCGGTCCGTAAGGCCCGCTCATGTTCGCCTCCCACTCGAAATACCAGTCTGCGAATCAAACCACATAGTTGCGGTCATGCTGCGTCGACAGCAACTACCCCGCGACGAATTGCAGCTACCGCCCGCGCCGCAGTCTTCGCGACGTCGGCATCCGTCGAAGTCAGGCGGACCTGATCGAGGAGATCGATCACCTGACGACACCAACGTACAAAGTCACCCGCAGACAGCGCACGACCCTGCACTCCGGCCGCGATCAGTGCGTCGACAAGCGAGTTTTCGCTCGCCCAGTGATAAACGGCAGTGACGAATCCGAGATCCGGTTCCCGCGTCGGCGGCAGCTTGTGGCGAATCTCGTCCGACCGCAGTTCGCTCCACAATCGTTGAGTGTCGTTGAGGGCGTGACGAAGCGCCGCTGTCGGCACCCGATCCACGGTGTCCCCGTCCCGACGTGATTCGTAGACCACCGAGGACACGACGGCCGCCAACTCAGCCGGGCTGAGACCTGTCCACGCCCCGGTCCGCAGGCATTCGGCGACCAGAAGGTCGCTTTCCGAGTAGATGCGGCTGAGTCGTCGTCCGGATTCGGTGACTTCGGGCGCTGCTTCGGCAGTCATGTACTCACGCTCTTTGAGTAGCGCAATGATGCGGTCGAACGTCCGCGCCAACGAGTTGGTGGTGGCCGCAGCCTTTTCCCTCATCGACTGCGTTTCCCTGGCCAGCCGGTTGTAGCGCTCACCGATCCGGCTCAGATGTTCACGATCGGGCCAGCTATGGCACGGATGCGAGCGAATAGCACGTCGCAAAGTAGCGACCTCGGCATCTTCGGATGCGCCCGCCTTGCGGCGCTTCTTTCGCCGGGGGGCACTGATCCCGGTACTACGCAACGCCGAGGCCAGATCGCGCCGGATCCGGGCGGTGTGGTGATCGACATGCTTGGGCAGTCGCATCTTTCCCAGAACGTCGGCTGCTTCCGGGAAATCACCCGAGGAGAGTCGGCCGGCCCACTGGTCGGCAGTCAGAACCAGCGGACGCGGGTCCTTCGGATCGTTGTCCGGGACGAGGACCACTGCCACCCCGGAATGACGACCGATGGGAATTGCGATCACGTCACCGCGGGCGAGTGCACGAAGGGACTCCACCGCATCTCCGCGTCGGTCTTCGCGGCCCTTACGTTCGAGCGCGCGCTCGCGCGCACTGAGCCGCTCACGCAACGACGCGTATTCGAAGTATTCGCCGTCCGCACCGCCGAGTTTCTCCTGCAAACCCTTCAGTGCTTCTTCGTTCCGCTCGATGCCACGCACCAGGCCGACCACCGAGCGATCCGCTTGGAACTGCGCGAAGGAACGTTCGAGCAGCTTCCGTGAATCCGCCGCGCCCATGCGCTCGACGAGATTGATCGACATGTTGTACGAGGGGCGGAACGAACTGCGGAGCGGGAACGTCCGTGTCGACGCCAAGCCGGCGACATCCGTCGGCTCGACCCCGGGCTGCCACAGGACCACAGCGTGGCCTTCGACGTCGATGCCGCGTCGGCCGGCCCGACCCGTCAGCTGCGTGTACTCCCCCGGCGTCAGTTCGGCGTGCGATTCACCGTTGTACTTGACCAGACGTTCGAGCACCACCGTGCGTGCCGGCATGTTGATGCCGAGGGCCAGCGTCTCGGTCGCGAAGACCGCCCGCACGAGCCCCTTGACGAACAGTTCCTCGACTGTCTGGCGGAATGCCGGCAGCATGCCGGCATGGTGAGATGCCAGTCCGCGTCGTAGTGCCTTGCACCAGTCCCGATATCCGAGAACTTCGAGATCCTCTTCGGGTAGTTCCCCGGTGTGTTTCTCGATGATGGTGTCGATCTCGCGGACCTGCTCCGGCGAAGTGAGATCCAGTCTGGACCGCAGGCACTGTGCAAGAGCCGCATCACAACCGGCGCGGCTGAAGATGAAAGTGATGGCCGGGAGCAGTCCGGACTGATCGAGCTGAGCGATGACGTCAGGTCGTGGCAAGGGCCGGAAATCGTTGGAACTCTGGTAGCTGCCGCGTCGTCCGCGGCCACGCGGCTGCCAGCTCTCGACGCGTTCGAGAGCCTGACGCTGCTTGACGTGGCGAACCAGATCCTGATCGACGAGCACGGTCTTCGGCCCGGCAGCAGGATGACTACGACTGTCGAAGAGATCGAAGATTCGCCTACCGACCATGATGTGCTGCCACAGCGGGATCGGCCGAGTCTCGTCCACGACCACAGTGGTGTCGCCGCGGACGGTTTCCATCCAGGCACCGAATTCTTCGGCATTGCTCACGGTCGCCGACAAACTCACCAGGCGTACGTCCTCGGACAAGTGCAGGATCACTTCCTCCCACACCGCCCCACGGAACCGGTCGGCCAGGTAATGCACTTCGTCCATGACGACGTGCGAAAGCCCGCGCAGTGCCTCGGAGTTGGCGTAGAGCATGTTCCGCAGGACTTCGGTGGTCATGACGACCACCGGTGCGTCGGAGTTGATACTCGAATCACCCGTCAGCAGACCGACTTCGCCGGGGCCGTACCGCTCGACGAGTTCGGCGTACTTTTGATTGCTCAACGCTTTGATCGGCGTCGTGTAGAAACACTTGCAGCCCGCCGCCAGAGCCAGGTGGACAGCGAACTCGCCGACCACGGTCTTGCCTGCACCGGTCGGCGCGCAGACAAGGACGCCGTGGCCCGCTTCGAGCGCAACGCATGCCTTCACCTGGAATGGATCGAGTTCGAACTTCAGGCTGGACGCGAACGTGCTCAGTTCACTCTTGTTCATAACCACCTCGTCAGGGTTTCACACGCCGCCGACGTGGTGGCACGGCGCTCAGAGAGTGTCAGTGAAATCCTGGCCGGGCGCGTTGTCGCCGGCGGTGTCGGATTTCTCCGCGACCGGAGCCTTGGACTTGGACTTACGTCCGAACAATCCACTCGATTCGGCCTTGGGTTTGGTCGGATTGTCGAAAGCCTCGTTCAGATCGGACGGAGCCGAGATGGAGGAAGCTTCCTCGTCGGACAGTGCGCCCCAGTCTTCACCGGCTCGCTTGGCCTTACGTTTGTCGTTGAGGCGAGCGATCTGGACCGCGACCTCGAAGAGAAGCGTCAGAGCCAGCGCGAGCGCCAACATCGAGAACGGATCCGACCCTGGCGTGGCAACTGCAGCGAATACGAAGAGCCCGAAGATCAATCCTCGACGCCAGGCCTTCAAACGCTCGTACGTCAGAATGCCGGCAAAGTTCAACACGACGACGAGCAGTGGAATTTCGAAGCTGACGCCGAAGATGAGCAGCAGATTGATGATGAAGCCGAAGTACTCCGAACCACTGAGCGCGGTGATCTGGACGTTGTCACCGATGGTCAGGAGGAAGTGCAAAGCCTTCGCCACGACGAGGTACGCCAGGATTGCGCCGAGAATGAAGAGAGCGGCACCTGCGGTGACGAATCCGACCGCGTAGCGACGCTCTTTGGCGTAGAGGCCCGGGGTGATGAATGCCCACAATTGGTAAAGCCACACCGGGCAGGCAAGAACGATGCCGGCGGTGAGCGCCACTTTGAATCGCAGCATGAACTGCTCGAACGGCCCGGTCGCCAGCAATCGGCACGCATCGTCGGTGCTGAGGTTGGCGCGACTCTCGGACGGAAGCTCACAGTACGGTCCGCGAAGCAGATCGCCCAGACTTTCGAGACCGAGTATCGAGTGTGAATACCAGAAGAAGCCAAACGCCGTGGTGATGATCACGCCGAGGAATGCGAACAACAAACGAGTCCGCAATTCGTACAGGTGGTCGACCAACGACATGGTGCCGTCTGGGTTGACCTTCCGCTTGCGGTTACGCGGGTCTAACGGAATACGCACTGTGCATCCTGGTCTTGGTCAGCAGACAACCGGGGTGAACGAATATTTCACCCCGGCTAGAACGCAGTGTGTACTAGAGCGGCTTGACTTCGGTCGGCTGCGCAACAGGTGCTGCTGCACCGTTTGCGACCACCGCGGTGTTGGCCGTCGGCAACTGTGCCGGAGCAGGCTGTGCGACCGGCGCGCTTGCGGGCGCCGCATCGTCGTTCTGCATTTCCTTGACTTCGCTCTTGAAGATGCGGAGGGAACGACCCAGACCGCGTGCTGCATCGGGAAGCTTCTTCGACCCGAACAGAATTACGACGACAACAGCGACAATCAGCCAATGCATCGGCTGCATTGCACCCATAACGACCTCCCATGATCAGATTCCTCGATGCTACCGGACACAACCGGCGCTCGGAGGTGCCAAAGCACTTACTTCAGCTACCTTTTACCTGTTTGTTTCCTGCGAACTCACTGAACGTGAAGTTTCCCGAAGTTTTACGAACCGATTACGTCATAGGCGTCGAGCGCCGCAACGGCTCGATCATGGACTTCGGAGACCAGTTCCGGCGGATGAAGGACCCGAACGCCCTCACCGAATCCCAACACCAGCCTTGCCATCCATTCAAGTGTTCCGAAACTCATCGTCGCCTCGACCGACCCGTCGTCGTTCACGTGCTCGACGTCCAACGGGTAGTAGTCGAGCATCCACACCCACTCTTTGGTGATGAACAACCGCGCTTCCGGAAGGGAACCGTCGCCGCTGAACAATTCGAGATTCGAATCCTCCTCGAGGGCCTGCGGCGGCGGGTCGGCGGGCTCGTCGAGTTGGACGGCGGCGTCGATCCGATCGAATCTGAACAACCGCACTCCCTCGGCTTGACGGCACCACGCCTGGAGGTAGCTGTAGTTGTCGACCAACACGATACGAACGGGGTCGACGATGCGCTCGGAGACCGCGTCGCGCGAGGCCGAGTAATACGTCAATCGCAGGGCGGTCTTGTCTGCGAGCGCGGCTCTGACCGTCGCTGCTATCGGGTCTTCGGCGATGTCCGGCGCCGGCGATGTGTCCCGGTCCTGACCGATGGCTCGTGCCGCGGCCGAGCCTGCTGCGTCCTCGATCTTCGCGATGGCACGCTGCGCCGAGGACGGATCGACCATGCCGGGCATTTCCACCAAGGACCGCAGGGCGATCAGCAACGCCGTCGCCTCCGTCGAGGTGAGGCGCAACGGGCGATCGATCCCGGCCGAGAACGTGACCTCGATACTTTCCTCGGAGAAGGACAGGTCGATGAGATCACCGGGACCGTAACCGGGCAGTCCGCACACCCACAATTGATTGAGGTCGGTCATCAGTTGAGTGGTGCTGACACCGAGCTCCTCGGCGGCCTCGGCGGGACTGATGCCAGGATTTGCGATGAAGTACGGCACGAGGTTGAGCAGCCGTGCCAACCGCGACGACAGTCGATTGCTCATCAGTGGTCCCCCTGTCCATTGCCGGTGATCGGGCTCGCCGCGGCGGCGCGCAGCTTCGCGACGACCTCAGCACGCAAATCCGGTGGGTCCAGCACCAATGCGTCCAACCCGTGACCGGCGATCAACCGAGCGGTCCATTCCCAGGATCGGACGGGGATGGCCAGCACGCTGCCGTCGCGATCGGTCAACCGCCGTTCGGACGACGACGTCGCAAGCCGCCGAAGCTCATGGGCGCGGCCGTCTGCGACCCACACCGTAGCCGTCCCGGTCACGACGCCCGAACCGGTCACGCGATCGACGACCTCGCGAAGGTCGACACCTTCAGGTTTGTGAACCGAACCGGCCGGGCCGAACTCCCTGACGTCGTCACCGATCCGTGAGAGCCGGAAGGTCCTCACCGCATCACGGTCGACGTCGTGCCCGACCAGGTACCACTTGCCGTTGTGCGTGACGACGCCCCACGGTTCGACGGTGCGCTCGGTGAACGGTTCGTTCAATGCACCGCGGTGCTGAAAATGAACTGCTCGGCCGGCGTCGACCGCTGCAAGAAGCTTGCCGAGCGCGGGCTCCGAACCGCGGGTGCGCGCGGGAATCGCGGTGACCGGGGCGGCACTGACTTCTGAGTCGACCTGGACGCCCGCCGCTCGGAGTTTGAGTAGTGCACTCTGGGCTGCCGAAATCAGTTCCGGCGACTCCCACAACTGCACCGCGACGGCGACTGCAGCAGATTCCTCGCTGGTGAGGTCCACGTCCGGAAGCTCGTAGGCATTGCGATTGATCCGATACCCCTCGACGGTCGAGAACCGTCCTGCCAGACCGGTTTCCAACGGGACACCCAGGTCACGAAGTTCGTTCTTGTCGCGCTCGAACATGCGACTGAACGCTTCGTAGTTCGCGGAATCGTTGTACCCGGCCACACTGTCACGGATTTTCTCCGCCGTGAGGAACTGTCTGGTGGACAGCAACGCGATCACCAGGTTCATCAACCGCTCGATTTTTGATGTCGCCACGCCGAAATCCTAGTGGCTATCCGATAACCGAACGCGCGCCGGACACTTTCGTGCCCGGCGCGTCGCCGCAAAACAGACCTGCCGTCTTGTACATCTCGAAATTGAGTGACCTACATCGAAGCGATCAAACGCTCGACACGCTCGTCGACGGAGCGGAACGGGTCCTTGCACAGCACCGTTCTCTGCGCCTGATCGTTGAGCTTGAGGTGAACCCAGTCGACTGTGAAGTCCCGGCCTGCTGCCTGGGCTGCGGTGATGAAGTCGCCCCGCAATTTGGCGCGCGTGGTCTGCGGCGGATTCTCGACGGCGTCGTCGATCGTTTCGTCCTCGGTGACCCGCTTGACCAAGCCCTTGCGCTGGAGAACGTCGAAGACACCCCGGCCGCGTTTGATGTCGTGGTACGCCAAGTCGAGCTGCGCGATCTTGGGATCGGACAGATCGAAACCGTGACGGTCCTGGTAGCGCTGGAACAGCTTGCGCTTGATGACCCAGTCGATCTCCGTGTCGACCTTCGCAAAATCCTGAGCTTCGACGGCATCGAGGGTGCGACCCCACAGGTCGACAACCTGCTCCACCTGCGGGTCCGGTTCGCGGTTACGCAGATGTTCGACTGCCTTGGCGTGGTATTCGCGTTGAATATCGAGGGCACTGGCCTGACGTCCACCAGCAAGGCGAACCGGCTTTTTACCGGTCACGTCGTGACTGACCTCGCGGATGGCACGAATCGGGTTGTCCAGCGCGAAATCGCGGAACGACACCCCGGCTTCGATCATCTCGAGCACCAGTGCGGCAGAACCGACCTTGAGCATCGTCGTCGTTTCGGCCATGTTCGAATCGCCGACGATCACGTGCAGGCGGCGGTACTTCTCGGCGTCCGCGTGCGGTTCGTCGCGGGTGTTGATGATCGGACGCGAGCGAGTGGTAGCCGACGAGACGCCCTCCCAGATGTGTTCCGCGCGCTGCGAGAGGCAGAACGTCGCGGCCTTCGGAGTCTGCAGTACCTTTCCGGCGCCGCAGATCAACTGGCGCGTGACGAGGAACGGCAACAAGACATCCGAAATGCGGGAGAACTCACCGGCGCGCGCGACGAGAAAGTTCTCGTGGCAGCCGTACGAGTTTCCGGCCGAGTCGGTGTTGTTCTTGAAGAGATAGATGTCGCCACCAATACCCTCCTCGGCGAGTCTCGCCTCGGCGTCGATCAGCAGTTCTTCGAGCACACGCTCACCGGCACGGTCGTGATTGACCAGCTGGATGAGGCTGTCGCACTCGGCCGTCGCGTACTCCGGGTGCGAACCCACATCCAGGTACAAGCGGGCTCCGTTACGGAGGAAGACGTTGGAGCTGCGACCCCACGACACGACACGACGGAAGAGGTAACGAGCAACCTCGTCGGGGCTCAGTCTCCTGTGCCCGTGAAAGGTGCAGGTAACGCCGAATTCCGTCTCGATACCCATGATTCGTCTCTGCACACTTCGACAGTACAACCAGAATGCGAGGTTCACCCGTGTACTTCGATCGCGTCGTAAGTCACGACTCGACAACGTCGGGCGGCAGCATAGTGTGACGGTGTGAGCCTTATTCGCCGAAAAGTTGTCCGAAGCGACGTCAAAGTCATGGAAAGCACTGGAGCACTGCGCCCTTCCGTGCTCGACCCGACCATGCGGTTTCTCTCCAGAGCCGCCGATCACGGCGTTTTGTGGATGGTTGTCGCCGCCTTGCTCGCGATGATCGGCGGGCGGCCCCGTAGGGCAGCAGCACGCGGGCTGCTCGCACTGGCCGGTTCCAGCGCGCTGGCCAACGGCATACTCAAGCCCCTCTTTCCCCGCCGACGCCCACCGGCACGCGTCTGGCTGAGCCCGAAGCGAGGCGTCGACATTCCGACGTCGTCCTCGTTCCCCTCCGGACATTCGTCTTCGGCCGCGGCATTCACCGCGGCAGTGGCCATGGAGTCCCCGGTTGCTGGAGCTGCTCTCGCACCACTGGCCGCAGCAGTGGCGTACTCACGCGTTCACAACGGAGTCCACTGGCCGTCCGACGTCTTCGCAGGCCTCGCGGTCGGCGGTGCTATCGCTGCCGGCACGCGTCGTTGGTGGGCGGTACGCGACGAAGAGCCCGCCGAACTCGGACCCGAGTGCGTGGTTCCCGCGCTCCCGCGCGGAGAAGGCTTGTTGGTCTTCACCAATCCTGGTTCAGGCTCCGAGGACGACGGGATCGTGGAATCGATTCGAGAACTACTACCTGCGGCGATCGTCTACGAGTTCGACGCGGACATCGACTTCGACATGCAGATCGATGCCAAGATCCCCGAGCTCTCGCCGAAAGCGTTGGGTGTATGCGGCGGCGACGGAACAGTGGTCACGGTCGCGACCGCGGCGACAAAGCACGAGCTACCACTTGCGGTTTTTCCCGGCGGAACATTGAACCATTTCGCCCGCGACGTCGGGGCGGTGAATGTCGAGGAGACCGCACAGGCAGTCGAGTCCGGTCAGGCGGCATTCGTCGACCACGCGGTGGTGCGCACGGATTCCGGAGTGACTGCACGGTTTCTCAACACAGCCAGCCTCGGTGGATACCCGGATGCTGTGCGCCTGAGGGAAAAATGGGAACCGCGTTTCGGTAAGTGGCCGGCCGCAGGAGCCGCGATGATCCGGGTTCTCGCAGCGGCGGAGCCGATGACGGTGACCATCGACGGGAAGCGGACCACAATCTGGATGCTGTTCGTCGGAAACGGGCGATACTCCCCCGCCGATCAGGTGCCGATGTCGCGTCCGGAGATGAACCGTGGACTACTCGACGTCCGCTATCTGCGCGCGGACAAGAAATTCTCGCGCTCACGTCTGCTGTTTGCGGCTGCCACAGGAACATTGGGCAGCTCGCGGGTCTACGTTCGCGAACTCGTCTCGTCGATGTCGGTCCGAGTCGCCGATTCACCGGTAGCCATCGCCACCGACGGTGAAGTGGTGGCAGACGCGCGCCGGTTCGATTTCGACACCGAACCGGGCGCGGTGGCCGTCTACCGAGTCACTCAGTAACTCCAGACCTGCAGTAACTCCCAGACCTACGGAGTATCTACGAGGGTGCGTCGCCGTTTGCCGGCGGCGCATCCTCGACTGCTGCCGGAGCTGGAAGCATCTCTTCCAAAACCGTTCCAGCGATCCGTTTGAACGCACGGCGTGGACGATTGCTGTCGAGTACGGCAACCTCGAGTGCACTCACATCGAGAGTTCGTGGTTCCGCCTCAGTGGTTCCGGCCGGTGCCGGGCCGCCCTTTTGGAGCGCCCCGACTGCAATCCGCACTGCGGATTCGAGGTCGAGGTCTCGCTGGTACGACTCGCGCATCGCCGTCACGATCGGTTCGGTCGTGCCGCCCATGACCACGAATTCCTGCTCGTCCGCGATGGATCCGTCGTACGTGATCCGGTAGAGCTGAGCCGGCGTACTGCTTCCGAAGCGACCGATCTCGGCAACACAGATCTCGACCTCGTACGGCTTGGGCTGCTCGGTGAAGATCGTTCCCAGGGTTTGTGCGTACGCATTGGCGAGCGAACGCCCGGTGACGTCCCGACGGTCGTACGAGTACCCACGCATGTCTGCGTGGACGATGCCCGCGCGGCGCAGATTCTCGAACTCGTTGTACTTGCCCACTGCCGCGAATCCGAGACGGTCGTACAGTTCGCTGACCTTGTGCAGAGCACGCGACGGATTCTCGGCGACAAAGAGCACTCCGTCGCGGTAGGTGAGAACGACGACGCTGCGCCCGCGGGCAATTCCCTTGCGCGCCAATTCCGAACGATCGCGCATGATCTGTTCGGCTGATGCGTAATACGGCATCGTCATAGCGCAGACTCCCCTTCCGGACTCACGGTCGCCGTGCGAGCCGCGACGATCTCCCTGGCGATCTCGGCAGCCCTGGTGGGCGACAACTCGACAGCGCCGGCCGAGGTGATGGTGACCGCCGTCGGATAGATCCCTCGTGTCAGATCAGGACCACCGGTAGCCGAATCGTCATCTGCCGCGTCGTACAGCGCCTCGACGGCGAACCGAAGCGCGGTGTCCTCGTCGATTCCCGGTGAATACAGCTTCTTGAGCGCCGATTTCGCGAACAGGGAGCCGGATCCGACTGCGTGATAGCCCGCGCGCTCCTCGTATCGCCCACCGACGACGTCGTAGGAGACGATGCGACCGGCGGTGGACGGATCGACCGCGTCCAGGTCGTAACCCACGAGCAGTGGCACAACCGCCAAACCTTGCATCGCTGCTCCGAGATTTCCTCGAACCATCGACGAAAGTCGATTGGCCTTGCCGTCGAACGTGAGTGGGACGCCTTCGATCTTCTCGTAATGTTCGAGCTCGACCGCGAAGAGCCGGACCAGTTCGATTGCGATCCCGGCCGTACCGGCAATACCCGCAGCCGAGTAGTCGTCCGTGACGTACACCTTCTGCACGTCACGGCTGGCGATGAGATTGCCCATCGTCGCTCGGCGATCACCCGCGAGCAGAACACCACCCGCATAGCTGATCGCGACGATGGTGGTGCCGTGCGGAGCTACGTCTCCCCCGCCCATGACAACACCTCCTGTGTCGGCGAAGCGGTTCTGCGGAAGATGCTCCGGTGCATGCACCCGAAGGTATTCCGAGAATGACGACAGATTCGAGCCGAAGCTCAACCGTGTGTCCCCGTCTGTGATCCGGGGCGCGCGATCCACCGTCACTGGCCGCCCTTCTGGACGTAGGCACGGACGAAGTCCTCGGCGTTCTCTTCCAACACGTCGTCGATCTCGTCGAGCAGGTCGTCGGTTTCTGCAGCTAGCTTCTCGCGACGTTCCTGGCCGGCACTGCCGTCGCCACCAGTGGTTTCGTCGTCTTCGCCGCCACCGGCACGCTGCGTCTGTTCTTGAGCCATCGCCGTCGACCTCCTTGTGTGAAGGGAGCTCTCGCGAGCATCCTGTTCGGCCCAGCAGAGTCGGTAACTGATCCCGCTCGGACCTTCACCCTACCGAGCGGCACCGTCAGGTGTGGAGAGACGCGACGGCGAGCCGCATCGGCTGATTTCAGTGAGTGAGCTGATCAACCAGTTCCGCGGCGCTGTCCACGGAGTCGAGCAACGCTCCGACGTGCGCTTTGGTACCTCGAAGCGGCTCGAGGGTGGGGATACGGATCAACGATTCACCGCCGAGATCGAAGATGACCGAATCCCAGCTCGCGGCCGCGATATCGGCCCCGAATCGGCGTAGGCACTCGCCCCGGAAGTATGCGCGAGTGTCGGTGGGAGGGTTCGTGACCGCGTCGAGAACCTGCTGTTCGGTGACAAGCCGCTCCATGGAGCCGCGAGCAACCAGGCGGTTGTACAGGCCCTTGTCGAGTCGCACGTCGGAGTACTGCAGATCCACCAGATGCAATCGCGGCGCCGACCACGCGAGTCCCTCACGATTGCGGAACCCTTCGAGCAGACGCAGTTTGGCCGGCCAGTCGAGGATGTTCGCGCACTCCATGGGATCGCGCTCGAGGAGATCGAGAACCATCGCCCACTTGGCGACGATATCGTCCGCTCGCGGATCACGATCGGTCTCACGGTCGAGGAACTTCGAGACACGTTCGAGGTAAATGCGTTGCAGCGCAAGCCCTGTCAGTTCACGTCCGTCGGCCAGCGCAACGGTCTTGCGCAGAGTGGGGTCGTGACTGATGTGGTGGACGGCCGTGACCGGACGCGCCAGTTGCAGATCGGTGAGGTCGACACCTGCCTCGATCAGGTCGAGTACCAGCGCCGTTGTTCCAACCTTGAGGTACGTCGACATCTCCGCGAGGTTCGCGTCACCGATGATGACGTGCAGGCGGCGATACTTGTCCGCATCCGCGTGCGGTTCGTCGCGGGTGTTGATGATTCCGCGCTTGAGAGTGGTCTCGAGGCCTACTTCGACCTCGATGTAGTCGGATCGCTGCGAAAGCTGGAATCCGGCCTCGTCGCCGGACTGACCGAGACCCACACGACCGGAACCGCAGATCACCTGCCGGGACGCGAAAAACGGCGTCAATCCTGTCACGATCGAGGCGAACGGGGTCTCACGTGAGCAGAGGTAGTTCTCGTGCGTGCCGTACGAGGCACCCTTGCCGTCGACGTTGTTCTTGTACAGCTGGAGCCGAGGCGCACCCGGCACGCTGGATGCGTGCCGCGCAGCCGCTTCCATGACGCGTTCGCCGGCCTTGTCCCAGATCACGGCGTCGAGCGGGTCGGCGACCTCGGGCGCCGAATACTCCGGATGGGCGTGATCGACGTACAACCGTGCCCCGTTGGTGAGAATCATGTTCGCGGCGCCGATCTCGTCCGCGTCGATCACCGGCGCGGGACCGCTCATTCGCCCCAGATCGAAGCCTCGGGCATCTCGCAGCGGAGATTCGACCTCGTAATCCCAGCGTGTGCGCTTGGCCCGTGGCACGCCCGCTGCGGCGGCGTAGGCAAGCACCGCCTGGGTTGAAGTGAGAATCGGATTCGCCGACGGCTCACTGGGTGAAGATATTCCGTATTCGACCTCGACACCGATGATCCGCTGCATGACACCAGAGCCTATGTGATTGCGGCGCGGCACCCACAGGCGTGGCACAGTTGGAGGAATGCACCAACCTCTCACCGCAGACCTGAATCCCGCGGACGAGGTAGTCGCCGTGTACGACCGGACGGGTAATCCGATCGGCCGAGCACCACGTTCGGTCGTCTACTCGGGTGGGCTCTGGCACGCGAGTGCGGGCGTCCTGGTTCGTACCGGGGACGGCTCCCGCATCTACGTCCATCGCCGAACCGACACGAAAGCGGTGTTCGGGGGCTATCACGACTGTCTGGCCGGAGGTGTCGTCGATCCAGGTGAGACGCCGCAGGAAACTGCGATCCGTGAAGTCGGTGAAGAACTCGGAATCTTCGGAACGGCAGACCAGCCACTCCAACTGACGGAGATCGCTCGAAAATCCTGGGACGGCGAGTGGAACAACTCTCCGTTGCGCTGTCACCTGTTTGCGTTCGAACTCAGATACGACGGGCCGATGGCACATCAGCCCAGCGAGATCGCCGAAGGTTGGTGGTGGACGCCGAAAGAACTCGGCGCCCACCTGCAGGACCCGTCGTGGCCGTTCGTTCCGGACTCACGCGCGCTGCTGGCCGACTATTGCTGGAGCTGAACACCGCTGGGACTGAACACCGCTGGGACTGAACACTGGTGGGACCTGTGATCAGCCCGGGGTGATCGCCGAGAGCCAAGCAGCGAACGCGCTGGGGTTGCGGGTCTGCGCGAGAACGCGTCCTGGGCCGGTGAAGTCGAAGACAAATCCTTCACCGGACTTCATCGACTGAATGGTGCGCCCCTGAACGGCGCGCCGCATGTTGAAATTCATGCCGAGGTCGTAGGCGACCACGTGACCGGTATCGATCGTGACTGTCTCGCCTGGCTGCAAGTCGATGACGTCGATCGCGCCGTAGACGGCCAGCACTACTTCACCGTCGCCACTTGCCCGCAGGCCGAATCCTCCCTCACCGCCGAAGAGGTTGGACATGCCGCCCCACTTGGACTCGACCGTCACACCGTAGGAGTTGGCCAACCAGGTTCCACGGTTGAGGAAGAACGGGCGATCAGAGGTGATGGTCAGCGGGATCAGATCTCCGGGAAGCACACCAGTCACGTCGACCCAACCACCTTGCGGCGGAGCGGTATACGTCGTGACGAAAAATGATTCGCCGCTCAGCATCGACCGCTTGAGTCCCTGCAGGACGCCGCCCTGCGCCTTCGCTTCGAGAACTACGCCGGCAGAATGCGCGAGCATCGCCCCGCTCTCCACGCGCAGCGGTTCGCCGGGCGCGAGGTAGCAGCGAGCGACAGTGGACGACGGATTGTGTCGAAGATGTATCTGCACGGCGGGACTCTAAACCAGCGCGACCGACCGGTCCAATCGCAACGAAGTCAACGGCAGCGACGCAGAGATCGGGCCGACAACTCTCGCGGAGTGGCCGGCCCGATCGATCTTCGTTTCGCTACAGGTACTGGCCCGTGTTCGACTCTGTGTCGATCGCGCGGCTGGCACTGGCGTTCTTGCCGGTGACGAGAGTGCGGATGTAGACGATCCGCTCACCCTTCTTGCCCGAAATACGTGCCCAGTCATCAGGATTGGTGGTGTTGGGCAGATCCTCGTTCTCGGCGAACTCGTCGACGATGGAATCGAAGAGGTGCTGCACACGCAAGCCCGGAGCACCGGTGTCGAGTACCGACTTGATCGCGTACTTCTTGGCGCGGTCGACGATGTTCTGGATCATCGCACCCGAGTTGAAGTCCTTGAAGAACAGAACTTCCTTGTCGCCGTTGGCGTAGGTGACCTCGAGAAAACGATTCTCTTCGCTCTCCGCGTACATGCGATCGACGACGCGAACGATCATCGCCTTCAAGCAGGCGGTGCGATCGCCACCGAACTCGGCGAGGTCGTCCGCATTGATCGGCAGACCGTCCACCAGGTACTTCGAGAAGATGTCCTGAGCGGATTCCGCGTCGGGGCGCTCGATCTTGATCTTCACGTCCAGTCGGCCCGGACGCAGGATGGCCGGGTCGATCATGTCCTCACGGTTGGAAGCGCCGATGACGATGACGTTCTCGAGCCCTTCCACACCGTCGATCTCGCTGAGCAGCTGCGGAACGACCGTTGTCTCCACGTCGGAAGAGACTCCCGAACCACGGGTACGGAAGATCGAGTCCATCTCGTCGAAGAAGACGATCACCGGAGTGCCCTCGGACGCCTTCTCACGAGCACGCTGGAAGATCATCCGAATGTGACGCTCGGTTTCGCCGACGAACTTGTTCAGAAGTTCCGGGCCCTTGATGTTCAGGAAGTAGGACTTGGCGTCCTTGCTGTCCTGACCGCGGGCTTCTGCGATCTTCTTGGCCAACGAGTTGGCGACGGCCTTGGCGATGAGCGTCTTGCCGCAACCAGGCGGACCGTAGAGCAGTACACCCTTCGGCGGCCTCAGCGAGTACTCGTGGAACAGATCCTTGTGGAGGAACGGGAGTTCGACGGCATCACGGATCTGCTCGATCTGACGCCCGAGACCACCGATGTCGTCGTAGTGAACGTCCGGAACTTCCTCGAGAACCAGATCTTCGACCTCGGCCTTCGGGATGCGCTCGAAGGCGTACCCGGCCTTGGTGTCGACGAGCAACGAGTCGCCCGGACGCAGTTTCCTGGTCGGAGAATCGGCGTCGTACGCGATGATGTCGGCTTCGGGGTCGGCGAAGACGGCTGCCAACGGCGCTGCGAGCCAGACGATGCGCTCTTCGTCGGCATGACCGACCACCAGTGCGCGCAAGCCGTCGTCGAGTACCTCACGGAGCGTGCTGATCTCACCGACCTGCTCGTAGGTGCCGGCCTCGACGATGGTGAGTGCCTCGTTGAGGCGAACCGTCTGCCCGAGGGCGAGGGTGTCCGTGTCGATGTTCGGTGAGCACGTCAACCGCATCTTGCGACCCGACGTGAACACGTCGACGGTCTTGTCCTCGTGTACCGAGAGAAGGACTCCGTAACCGCTCGGCGGTTGACCGAGTCTGTCGACTTCTTCACGAAGCGCGATGAGCTGCTGACGGGCCTCTTTGAGGGTGTCCATCAACTTGCTGTTTCGGATGGACAACGAGTCCACCTTCGACTCCAGCTCACGCACCTGCTCCGGCGATTGTGCAAGTTGTCGGCGCAGTACTTGTGCTTCCACTCGTAGCGCGTGGAGTTCTTCTGCTGCCGCAACCGAATCCGGGTTCTCTGTCGAGCTCATGTGCGTCTCCTCCCAGTGCGATCCATCAACGCTACCGGCATAAGGCCCCAACTGTCGCCAGACACGGTGCGCGAGTGCGAATTCACACCTGCGCGCGGACCGTGCCGACTGGTCTCGAGCCAGAATTTGGTCATGTTAGCCTTGCCTACAAGATGGAGACAGCGCCTGTCTCTCTTTACAACGAAAGGTAACGCTGTGATCATCCGCAAGACTCTCATCAGCGCTTGTGCTGTCGCTGCCGTCCTGACCATGGGTGCATGCAGCTCGGACGACAACAAGGATTCGACGGCTGCAAGTTCGACTTCCGCCGCCGCCTCGAGCACCACGGCGAAGGCCTCGGCTTCCGCCACGACGTCAGCTGCCGCTGCCGCAGCGGCTCCGACGGCCGAGGAGCTCAACGCTTCGCTCGTCGCTCTGATCGATCCGGCCAAGCCGATCGAGGAGAAGACCGCTCTGGTGGTCGACGGAACCAAGCGTCAGGCCAACATCGAGACGATGAGTGCTGCGCTGGGCGGTAACCCTGCCTACGCGATCACGTTCAACGTGGACAACGTCAAGGTCGACGGTCAGACCGCAACCGCAGACGTCGCCGTCGTCAGCCCGCACGGCGCCGCCCCGGCCACCCCGTGGACCTGGGAGCTCGAAGACGGCTCCTGGAAGCTGTCCGACACCTCGGCTTGCGTGCTCCTGGAAATGGGCCGCGCTTCCTGCACCGCATAACTTCCAGCTACTACAAGAGCGGCGATCCGGATACCGGATCGCCGCTCTTGTTGTTTTCGTGTGACTACTTGGCCGCGGTGTTCGAGCCCTTGCCCGCACGCCGCTGCGGCTTCGGGGTGACAGTTCCTTCGGCGAGACGACGAGCGCTCACGAGGAACGCGGTGTGGCCTTGCATCCGATGTTCGGGGCGCACCGCCAATCCGACGACGTGCCAACCGCGCACGATCGATTCCCACGAGCGTGGCTCGGTCCAGCATTCCTGCTCGCGCATCGCCTCGACGACCTTCGAGAGCTGAGTAACGGTCGCGACGTAGACGATCAACACGCCGCCCGGCACGAGTGCCTTCGAGACGGCGGGCAGGACGTCCCACGGGGCCAGCATGTCGAGGACGACGCGATCGACCTTGCCTCCGTGCGCTTCCGGATCGAACTCGGCGAGATCGGCGATGGTCAGTTCCCAGTTCGGCGGACGTTCCCCGAAGAAGGTCTCGACGTTGCGAACCGCATGTTCGGCATGATCGTCGCGGACCTCGTAGGAGATGACCTTGCCCTCGGGTCCGACGGCACGCAGCAGCGAACATGTCAGTGCGCCGGAGCCGGCTCCGGCCTCGAGCACGCGTGCTCCTGGGAACACGTCGCCTTCGTGGACGATCTGAGCTGCGTCCTTCGGGTAGATGACCTGGGCACCGCGCGGCATGGACAGCACGTAGTCCACCAGTAGGGGGCGCAGTGCGAGATAGGGCGTGCCGTTGACCGACTTGACGACGCTGCCCTCGTCGGCACCGATCAGATCGTTGTGAACGATTCCGCCCTTGTGGGTGTGGTATTCGCGGTTCGCCTCGAGAACGATCGTGTAGTGGCGTCCCTTGCCGTCGGTCAGCTGTACTCGGTCGCCGACGCGGAACGGACCTGACGGCCGCTTGCCCGGCGCAGTGAGATCAGTTTCTGGAAGCTCTTGTTCGGGAATCTCGGCGACAGCGGGCTGCACAACCTCATCCACTTCGGTCGTGCCTTCTTCTGGTTGCAGCTCGTTCGCCATGCGCAGATGATCCCTGTTCGCTTGTTTCCGGTGTCCTCGCCACCGGCTCCGACGGAGTTGTCGGACCAACCGCATAGCCTGCCAGGTGTGAGCTCTGTCGAATTGCCAACCCCCACTCCAACGGGTGCAACATCACACGAGCGCCCGCGTAGTCGGCCGGCGCTCTCTCCGTCTCGGGCGGGTGACTACAAACAATGCCCCCTGCTCTATCGCTTCCGAGCAGTCGACAGAATTCCGGAAACGCCAACCAGAGCCCAGGTCAGAGGCACCGTCGTACACGCGGCACTGGAAGCACTGTTTGCACTCCCGACCGGTCACCGGGTTCCGGATCGCGCAGCCGAACTCGTCCGTCCCGCGTGGGAACGTGTCAGTGCCGAGTCTCCCGAGGCCGCTGACCTTGTTCCGGAGGGCGAGCTGGATTCGTTCCTCGACGAAGTCGGCAAGCTCGTCGCGACGTACTACACGCTCGAAGATCCCACTCGATTCGATGCCGAGGCGTGCGAGGTCTACGTCGAGACCGAATTGGAGAACGGCGTTCGACTCCGCGGCTTCGTCGACCGGATAGACGTTGCACCGACGGGTGAGTTGCGGGTGGTCGACTACAAGACCGGAAAAGCGCCTCGCGAGTTCACCGAATCCAAGGCGCTCTTCCAGATGAAGTTCTACGCGCTCGTACTGCTGCGCACTCGCGGAATCGTTCCCGCACAACTGCGCCTGATCTATCTGGCCTCCGGCTCGATTCTCACGTACGCCCCGGATCACGACGAGCTCATCCGATTCGAGCGAACCCTCTCCGCCATCTGGAAAGCGATCCTCGCGGCAGGTGCGACCGGAGACTTCAGACCCAAGCCTGGCAAACTGTGCGACTGGTGCGATCACAAGTCACTGTGCCCTTCGTTCGGCGGAACACCTCCGCCGTATCCAGGTTGGCCGGACCTGCTGAGCACCGAACCTGTTGCCGCAAAGGAGAATTCATAACATGACGGACAGTTCGTACTACCGCTACCTCGGAACGACGGAGGAAGGGCACGAGCGGTTCGCGAGCACGCAGGCAACTGTCAGCATCTGGGGCCCGACACTGCAGCACGGCGCTCCCCCGTCGGCGCTGTTGGTACGAGCCCTCGAGCGGTGCGGTGCGCGCGACGAAACCCGTCTGACGCGCGTCGTCGTCGAGATTCTCGGACCGATTCCGATTGCCGACCTCGAAGTCCGGTCCTGGATCGAACGACCCGGTCGCCGAATCGAATTGATCGTCGCCGAACTGTGGGCAACCACCGCCGATGGATCTGCACGCGCGGTTGCGCGCGGTACGGCGTGGCGGATGGAGACGGTGGATACCGGCGACGTCGTCCACGTAGTCGATCCCCCGCTCGAACCCCGCGACAGCGGCACCCCGGGCGTTCTCGAGGGTCTGTGGAGCGTCGGCTATCTCAAGACCCTCGACTGGTCCTGGATTGCTCCGATCGGGTGCGTGGGAACCGGCAAGGTATGGGCGCGCCCCAAGCCAGAGCTGGTCGAGGGTGAGAAGATGTCTGCTCTCGAGCGTTTGTTCGCGGTGGCCGACATCTCAAACGGGGTCGGCGCCAAGCTCGACCCGGAGCACTGGACGTTCCTCAACACCGATCTCACGGTGCATATCTTCCGTGTGCCCGAGGGAGAGTGGGTCGGTGTCGCCGCCGAAACCACAACGGGTCCGGACGGCGTCGGCATGTGTGCGGGCGTGCTCTACGACGAGCAGGGTGCCGTGGGCCGTATCGCCCAGACTTTGCAGATTCGCGCCCGTTCCTGATTTCCAGGAACGGGCGCGAATGCGCGTAAATCTATTCAGGCAGTGATCAGAAAGCGCGTACCGAGCGGATGTTCGACGCGAGGATGGCCTTGGCACCGAGTTCGGCCAAGGCATCCATCACCTGGTTGTGTCCCTTGATCGGGACCATCGCGCGAACCGCGACCCAGTCGGGATCGGCCAACGGCGAGAGCGTTGGCGACTCCATACCGGGTGTCATCTTGATGGCGTCGTCGAGGATGGTGCGCGGGCAGTCGTAGTCGATCATCAGATTCTGCTGCGCGAAGACAATTCCGCGAACGCGTTCGATGAGCTGATTGCGGGCGGGATCGTCCTGCGGAGCGCCGGTGCGCTCGATCAGGACACCTTCGGAATCGCAGAGCGATTCACCGAAAGCCACGAGGTTGTGTTGGCGGAGAGTACGGCCCGATCCGACCACGTCGGCGATCGCGTCGGCGACGCCGAGCTGAATCGAGATTTCCACTGCTCCGTCGAGACGGATGACGGTGGCGTCGAGTCCGCGATCTGTGAGGTCCTTCCGGACCAGGTTCGGGTACGACGTTGCAATGCGCAGGCCGGACAGATCCTCGACGGCCCAGTCCTTGCCGGCCGGTGCTGCGTAACGGAACGACGAACGGCCGAAGCCCAGTGACAGACGCTCGGATACGGGAGCACCCGAGTCGCCGGCGAGATCACGACCGGTGATGCCGAGATCCAGCTCACCGGAGCCGACGTAGATCGCAATGTCCTTGGGGCGCAAGAAGAAGAACTCGACCTGATTGGCCGGATCCAGGACCGTCAGATCACGGGAATCGGTGCGTCGACGGTAGCCGGCCTCGCTGAGAATCTCGGCGGCGGACTCGGACAGTGAGCCTTTGTTGGGAACTGCTACGCGCAGCATGGTGGATGTCCTTTCGGAAGGTGTGGGTGACGTGAGACGACATGAATCGGAAGCCCTGGACGAGCGAGACGGAGTACACCTCGCTGGTCAGCTCCGATCACAGATGTCGGTACACGTCCTCGAGGGTCAGTCCGCGACCGACCATCAACACCTGCGTCCAGTACAGCAGCTGGGAAATTTCCTCGGCGAGCTGCTCATCGCTCTGGTATTCCGCAGCGATCCACACTTCACCGGCTTCCTCGATGACCTTTTTGCCCTGAGCATGCACACCGGCGTCGAGGGCGGCGACAGTGCCGGACCCCTCGGGGCGAGTAGCAGCGCGCTCGGTCAATTCGGCGAACAAGGATTCGAAGGTCTTCACGGGTAGCTATTCTTTCACGAGGACGGAAGCGGTTTTCACACGCCCACGAACAGCGGTGTTCACAGGCCTGCGTCGAGGCTGCGCGAACTCACGAACCTGCGGGTCTGCCCGGTGATCGGATCCGGGTACTCCAACGCTCGCGCCAACAATCGCAACGGAGTCGAGAAGTCACCGGGCACTGCGGGCAGATACTCCGGATAGTAGTTGTCACCGACGATCGGGACGCCCAGCGAGTTGAGGTGCAGCCGAAGCTGATGGGTCCGGCCGGTCCGTGGGAGCAACCTGTATCGCCCGAGCGTCCGGCCGGCCGAGTCGGTGATCACCTCGATCAGTTCGATCGACGTCTCACTGTTCGGCTCGCCCGCGATTTCGGTAGCCGTCATCTCGCCGTGAACTTTGTTGATGCGGCTGCGCACCGTGCGAGGGAAAGTCAGTTCCGGATCGAAGCCCGCAATCGCCTCGTACTCCTTGACGATCCGCTGCTCGGCAAAAAGTTCCTGGTACGGCCGTCGTAGGTCCGGTGTCACGGTGAACACGATGACACCCGCCGTCATCCGGTCGAGGCGGTGAACTGGCGCAAGATCCGGAAGGTCCAGGTCACGACGCAGGCGCACGACTGCGCTTTCGACGATGTGCGCTCCCCGTGGAATGGTCGCCAGGAAGTGCGGTTTGTCGATCACGAGAATCGAGTCGTCGCGGTACAAGATCTCGATCTCGTGCGGAACCGGAATCTCGGGGGCCGGCTCGCGGTAGAAGTACACGAACCGGGTCGGCTGATAGGGCGTTCGGCTCGTGATCTTCCGCCCGTGCTCGTCGACGACGTCCCCGGCGCTGACGAGGTCCGCCCACAGGTCCCGCTCCCCGGGATGCTCGCCGACCAGGTGCTCGAGGACGGTCCGCGCCGACGACTCCGCCGGCATCCGCAGCCGGTCAGGTCCGAGACCGTTTCGGATCGGCAACGGAGCCTTGGGCACAGCTCAGTCCTGCTCGAGGTCTGGTGAACAACTCTCGCAGAGCAATTCGAGGGTTCGGCCGTCGCCGTCGATCCGGTTGCGGTACCGCGGGGTCGGAGTACCACAATCGACACACACGCCGAGTGTCTTGGCTTCGGATGAGAACTCGATGTTCATCCGCTTGTCGAACACGTACAGGGAACCGTCCCAGAGGCCGCGGTCGCCGAAAGTCTCGCCGTAACGGACGATTCCGCCGTCCAACTGATAGACCTCGTCGAAGCCACGTGAGCGCATCAGCGAAGACAACACCTCACAGCGCACTCCGCCGGTGCAGTACGTGACCACGGCTTTGCCCTTGAGATGGTCGTATTTGCCACTGTCGAGTTCGTTGACGAAATCCCGAGTGGTGGCGACGTCCGGAACTATCGCATCTCGGAAACGGCCGATCTCGGCTTCGAAGGCATTGCGCCCGTCGAAGAACACGACGTCGTCACCGCGAGTGTCGACGAGTTCGTGTAGTTCCTTGGGCACCAGGTGAACTCCTCCGCCGACGACACCGTTCTCGTCGACTTTCAGCTCGTCGGGGGCACCGAACGTCACGATCTCCGAGCGTGCCTTGACACTCAGACGAGGGAAATCGTTCCCGAGGCCGTCCGACCACTTGATGTCAGCGGTACGGAAGGGTTCGTAACCACGCGTACCACGGACATATCGCTTGACATCCTCGATGTCTCCGCCGACCGTCGCGTTGATCCCGTGCGGCGAGACGATGATCCGGCCCGTCAGGTTGTTGGACTCGGCCAGGCTGTGCTGCCACAGCTTGATCGCTTCCGGGTCCGCCAACGGCGTGAACTGGTAGAAGAGAACAATTTTCGGAATAGCCACAGCAAATCCAGCCTAACGTGCCGCGCTCGAGTGAACGTCGTGAAGATCGTGAATGGACAAGTCCAACAGGGACTCTCGAAACACGCGTCCAGGGCCGGCGGGGACGTCGACCTCACACGGAACGACGAGCACCGCGCAACCCGCAGCGCTGGCCGACGCCGTGCCGGTCGGCGAGTCCTCGATCGCGAGGCACTGCGCCGGCTCGAGTCCGAGCAGATGCGCGCCGCGCAGGTACGGATCCGCTGCCGGTTTCCCGTTGGGGACCTCGTCGCCACACACCGAATGGTCGAAGAACTCACGGCCGAGCATGCCGAGTGCCCGATCGACCAGAACTCGCTCGGTGTTGGTGACCAGTGCAGAACGCAGACCACCGTCACGCACGGTCGACAGTGCGTCGCGAGCACCCGGCCGCCAGGTCACGCCGTCCTCGAAAAGATCGCCGACGCGGGTGTACATCCAGTCCTTCGCCTCGGCGATGGCATCGGGATGCTTCTCCAGGCCGAGCGCGTCGAACACCGTCGCAAGGGCGAAGGGACTCGACGCACCGATGACGGCAACGCGTGTCGCTTCCGTCATCGGTCCGCCCAGGCGTAGGGACAGCTCACGAAGCGCGATGTCCCACAGCTTCTCCGAATCGAGCAGGGTGCCGTCCATGTCCCACAGGACACCACCGAGCGTTGATTCGGATACTTCGGTCAACAACTCAGACATTGAAATACTTTGCTTCCGGGTGGTGCAGGACAAAAGCGTCCGTGGACTGCTCGGGATGCAGCTGCAGCTCCTCGGACAATTCGACGCCGATTCGTTCGGGTTCGAGCAACGCAACCAACTTGGCTCGATCCTCGAGATCCGGGCACGCGCCGTATCCGAACGAATAACGAGCGCCGCGGTACTCGAGATCGAAGTAACCGGCAACCTCGGTGGGATCCTGCTCCGCGACGGTGTGACCCTCGGGAAGCACTAGCTCTTCACGGACGCGTCGATGCCAGTACTCGGCCAGAGACTCCGTGAGCTGGACACCGATTCCGTGAACCTCGAGGTAATCGCGGTACGAGTTCGATGCGAACAACTCGTTGGCGAAGTCCGCGATCGGCTGACCCATCGTCACCAACTGGAACGGGAGTACGTCGACCTGCCCGGTGGCCTCGGCGTCCTTGCGCGAGCGAACGAAGTCCGCGATGCACAGGAAGCGGTCGCGGTGCTGGCGCGGGTAGGTGAATCGGAACCTTTCGGGTGCATCCGGTTTCGGCTCGGTGAGCACGATGACGTCGTCGCCCTCCGAGATCGCCGGGAAGTACCCGTACACGACCGCGGCATGCGCGAGGATACCCTCGGACGTCAGCCGATCGAGCCAGTACCGAAGTCGCGGACGACCTTCCGACTCGACCAGTTCCTCGTACGTCGGACCATCGCCCTTGCGCTGACCGCGAAGGCCCCACTGGCCGAGGAAAAGAGCGCGCTCGTCGAGCAGCCCCGAGTACTCGGACAGCGAGATTCCCTTGACGATGCGCGAGCCCCAGAAGGGAGGTGTCGGCACCGCGATGTCGGTTGCGACATCGGAACGCTCCGGCAGGACCACGGGAACCGCTGCAGCCTTACGCTTTTCGGCGATGCGCTTGGAACGCTCGTGACGTGCCTTACGCTCGGCAGCCTTCTCGCGAGCAGCGATGGCCTCCGGGCTGTCCGGCGCCGGGCCGCCACCACGCTTGGTCGTCATGATCTGGTCCATCAAGTTCAGACCCTCGAAGGCGTCGCGGGCATAGCTGACGTCGCCCTCGTACACCTCCTGCAAGTCGTTCTCGACGTAGGAGCGCGTGAGCGCCGCACCACCGAGCAGAACCGGGAACTTCTCGGCGACTCCGCGTGCGTTGAGTTCCTGGAGGTTTTCCTTCATCACGACAGTGGACTTCACGAGCAGTCCAGACATGCCGATCACGTCGGCTTTCTTGTCCAACGCGACGTCGAGGATGGTCGCGATCGGCTGCTTGATACCGATGTTGACGACCTCGTAGCCGTTGTTGCTCAAGATGATGTCGACCAGGTTCTTGCCGATGTCGTGAACGTCGCCCTTGACGGTCGCGATCACGATGCGACCCTTGCCGTCCTCGTCGCTCGCTTCCATGTGCGGTTCGAGGAATGCCACGGCAGCCTTCATGACCTCGGCCGACTGCAACACGAACGGCAACTGCATCTGTCCGGAGCCGAACAGCTCGCCGACGGTCTTCATGCCCGAGAGCAAGGTCTCGTTGATGATGGCCAGTGGAGGCTTGATCGTCATCGCCTCGGTGAGGTCGTCGTCGAGGCCGTTGCGCTCGCCGTCGACGATGCGGCGTTCGAGCCGGTCGAACAACGGAAGTCCCGCCAGTTCCTGCGCACGGGACTCGCGCGCCGACGCAGCCGAGACACCCTCGAACAGAGCCATCAGCTTCTGCAGCGGGTCGTACCCCTCGCTACGACGGTCGTAGACGAGGTCGAGTGCGGTTTCACGCTGCTCGTCAGGAATTCGGGCCATCGGCAGAATCTTGGACGCATGAACGATCGCCGTGTCCAGACCTGCCTCGGTGCACTCGTGCAGGAACACCGAGTTGAGGACCTGCCGTGCGGCCGGGTTCAAACCGAACGAGATGTTCGAGATACCCAGGGTGAAGTGGAGTTCCGGGTACGCAGCCTTGAGCTGACGGATGGCTTCGATGGTCTCGATGCCGTCGCGTCGCACCTCTTCCTGACCGGTGGAGATGGGGAAGGTCAAGGCGTCGACGATGATGTCGGACTCGGCGAGTCCCCAGTTTCCCTTGATGTCCTCGATCAGACGCTTGGCGATGGCGACCTTNGTCTCGGCNGTGCGAGCCTGGCCCTCTTCGTCGATGGTCAGGGCGACGACCGCCGCGCCGTGCTCCTTGACCAGAGTCATGATCTTGTGGAAACGCGATTCGGGGCCGGCGCCGTCTTCGTAGTTGACGGAGTTGACGGCGCAGCGGCCGCCGAGGTGCTCGAGGCCGGCTTGCAGCACGGCAGGCTCGGTGGAGTCGAGCATGATCGGCAGCGTCGAGGACGTCGCCAGGCGGCTGGCAAGTTCCGACATGTCGGCGGCACCGTCGCGGCCCACGTAGTCGACGTTGAGGTCGAGCATGTGTGCGCCGTCGCGGGTCTGGTCCTTGGCGATGTCCAGGCACTTCTGGTAGTCCGCGGAGAGCATCGCCTCGCGGAAAGCCTTGGAGCCGTTGGAGTTCGTGCGTTCGCCGATCATCAGGATGCTGGCGTCCTGCTCGAACGGCACCGCCGAGTACAGCGAAGAGGTGCTCGGCTCGTGGATCGGCGTGCGCTGGGCCTTCTCGACCTGACGAACCGCGTCGGCGACCGCGCTGATGTGCTCGGGCGTCGTACCGCAGCAGCCACCGACGAGGCCGAGTCCGAACTCGGAGACGAAACCACTGAGGGCTTCGGCCAATTCGTCGGCAGTCAGCGGATACTCGGCACCCTTGGGGCCGAGCTGCGGCAGGCCGGCATTGGGCATGACCGACACCGGCAGCGTGGAGTACTTGGACAGATGACGGAGATGTTCACTCATCTCCGCCGGCCCGGTGGCACAGTTCAGACCGATCATGTCGATACCGAGTGGCTCGAGTGCCGTCAGCGCCGCACCGATCTCACTGCCCAGGAGCATCGTTCCGGTTGTCTCGACCGTCACGTGCGTGATGATCGGCAACCGCAGTCCGAGTTGCTCCATCGCACGCTGGCTGCCGAGGATTGCAGCTTTCACCTGAAGCAGGTCCTGGCAGGTTTCGACGAGGATGGCGTCGGCGCCACCGTCGATCATGCCGAGCGCAGCTTCGGTGTACGCGTCACGAAGGACTGCGTACGGTGCGTGTCCGAGGCTGGGGAGCTTGGTTCCCGGTCCCATCGAGCCGAGTACGAATCGGGCCATGCCGTCGCGGCCTGGTCCCATCTCGTCCGCTACTTCACGGGCGAGAGCAGTGCCTTTTTCCGCGAGTTCGCGGATCCGGTGAGAGATGTCGTAGTCGGCGAGGTTGGGCAGGTTGCAACCGAAGGTGTTGGTCTCGACGGCATCGGCACCAGCGGCGAAGTACGCACGGTGGATGTCTTTGAGCACGTCGGGACGGGTGTCGTTGAGGATCTCATTGCACCCCTCGAGGCCGAGGAAGTCGTCCAGGGTGAGGTCCGCGGCCTGCAACATGGTGCCCATCGCTCCGTCGCCGATGACAACGCGCTGTTTCAGCGCATCAAGCAGGGCAGAGTTAAATGGGGCAGACATGCCGTCCAGAGTAGTGGGCGCACCGACAAGCTCTGGCCGTAGGCTGGGTGGGTGAGTCCAAGTGAGTTCCCCGTCACTCCCGACGGCCCGGTCGATTTCGATGATTCCGCGGCCTTCGAGAGCCCTGACGGCTTTGCCGTCGACAGCAGCGACCGCCTCGAGGGCGACATCCCTGTCCTACGTGATCCCATCCTCGTTGCAGCTTTCGAGGGCTGGAACGACGCCGGTGACGCAGCCAGCGGTGCGGTCGAACATCTCGAGCTGATCTGGGATGCCCAGCCGCTCGCCGAACTCGATTCAGAGGACTACTACGACTATCAGGTCAACCGCCCCACAGTCCGGCAGGTCGACGGTGTCACTCGCGAAATCGTTTGGCCGGCAACACGTTTGTCGGTCTGTTCGCCTCCTGGAAGCGAGAGCGACATCGTCCTGCTTCGCGGGATCGAGCCCAACATGCGGTGGCGCAGTTTCTGCGAGGATCTGCTCGAGCTGATCGACCAACTGAACGTCAAGACGGTCGTCATCCTCGGCGCCCTGCTCGCCGATACTCCGCACACCCGACCGGTCCCGGTGACGGGCACGGCCTACAGCAGTGAATCCGCCGCCCGATTCAACCTGGAACAGACGCGGTACGAAGGCCCGACGGGCATCACCGGGGTTCTTCAGGACGAGTGCGTTCGTGCTGGTGTACCCGCTATTTCGTTCTGGGCGGCGGTTCCGCACTACGTCTCGCAGCCACCCAACCCGAAGGCCACAGTGGCCCTCCTTCAACGAGTCGAGGATGTTCTCGACATCGAGGTCCCACTCGGGGAGCTCCCGGCTCAGTCGGAGGATTGGGAGGAAGCGGTCAACGAAATGACCGCGGACGATGAGGAAATCGGCGAATACGTGCGCACCCTGGAAGAACGGGGAGACGCCGAAACCGACATCAGCGAAGCAATCTCCAAGATCGACGGCGATGCCATCGCCGCGGAATTCGAGCGCTACCTCAGACGGCGAGGCCCCGGCAGCTTCGGACTGTGAGCAAGAACACTCCAGAAGAAGGCGGAAGTACACAGCGCCCACTGCGCCTCCGGCTTCAGCTGATCGCGCTGTACGCCGGCGGGTTCCTCGGCCCGTTCGGCGGCGGCGTGGTTGCTTCGATCCTTCCCGAGATCGGTGACGATCTAGGGGTCGGTCCGTCGGCGGCCGCCTCTTCCCTCACCGCGTACCTGCTCCCCTTCGCCGCTCTGATGTTGGTGTCGGGGACACTCGGGACGCGGTGGGGCAAGGTTCGGACGGTGCGCATCGCTTACGGCGTCTACGTCCTCGCGTCGTTGGCATGCTTCCTCGCCCCGACACTCGAGATCTTCCTTGCCGCCCGGGTACTGCAGGGCTCCGCGAACGCATTCACCACGCCGCTACTGCTTGCCTCGTTGGCGGCCGCAACACCGCAGGCACGGCTGGGTCGAGCCCTCGGAGCCTTCGGCGCTTTCCAGGCCGCAGGGCAGTCGTCGGCTCCGTTGATCGGCGGACTGGCGGCCGAATTCGACTGGCGTCTGGCCTTTCTCGTCATCGCAGTGGTCGCGGGCATTCTGGGAGCCGTCGGACTTCCGAAGTCCGAAGCACCGGCAGCGACCACTCCCGCCCGTCTCCGCGATGCATTACGCCCCGAAGTGCTCCGCATCGGTATCGCTGCATTGCTCGGCTGGGGCGCCCTCGGTGGACTGAGCTTCCTGCTCGCCTTCCGCTTCGAAGACGAGTTCGGGCTGTCCCCCACCGTCCGCGGCCTACTGCTCACCGTCTTCGGCGTGGCCGGCATCCTCTCGGCCCGGCGCATCGGAATCCTCATCGATCGCATCGGCGCACGCTCCTCCGTGATGATCGGCGCCCTGGGCGGAGCAGTTCTGGTCTCCGTCGTCGGCCTTGCCGGCTTGGTGCCGGTGATCGCGATCGCATGGTTTGTCGCAGGCGTCGCGAGCCAGTTCGTGCTGGTCGGCGTCAACGCGGCGGTCCTCGGATCCGCGGGGCCGAACCGTGGCGGCGCCGTGTCCGTCGTCCAAGCGATGCGCTTCGGCGGCGCCGCTCTTGCTCCCCTGGCCCTGACACCGATTTACGACTCTTCGCCTGCCGCGAGCTTCCTGATCCCCGCACTACTGCTCGCCGTCGTCGCTCCCCTGATCATGCCGAAGCAACGCTGATCGGTCTCGGCAGTTTCGAATTTGAAGTTGTGGAGGTAGTGAGTTTCTCGGCGAAAGCGACCACCGTTGTCGCGAGGCTGTCAGGGCGAACATTATTCGGAAAATCCTGTGTTTCCGTCGTTGACAGATATTGATACCATTGGAACATGAGCGAATCTGAGTCGGAACCGGAACGGCCGATCGACATTTTTCGGCGATCGGTTGCCGTCATCGAAGAAAATTTGCCTCCTACCTGGTCTTTGTCGACACAGCGCTCCCCCGACCTGTCCGAGGCGCCACTCCGACTCGACCTCCGCTCCCCTGACGGCGCGGTGGCCAAATTCGGCGTCTACGCCGCTCACGGTGTCCTGAGCAGCGACGTTCCCGGTATCGCCGAACGCTTCCCCACCGGTCAACCCGGCTTCGTGTGCGCAAAATATCTGTCCGAGCCGGTCCGCCGGCAGCTCGATTCCCACGCGATCTCGTACGCAGACGCCACGGGCAACGTGTCGTTGACCGCTGATCGACCCGCCGTCTGGGTGCGTGGACGCGGAGCCGACGCCGATCCGTGGCGGGGGCCCGGACGTCCTTCCGGACAGTTGACGGGCGATCCGTCAGCTCGCGTCGTGCGTGCGCTTGCCGATTTCGCGGCGCCACTGGCGATCACTGCCTTGGTGCGCCTGGCCGGTGCGTCGACGGGAGCAACCTATCGGGTGGTTCAGACACTGTCGGATCGTGAACTGGTGACCAGGCTCCCCCGCGGTGGGATCGGTGACGTCCGCTGGCCGAAGATGCTTCGTGAATGGGCGGCCGAAGCCGGGGCCAAAGCGCCGACGCCTCACGGCTTTCACGCGCCGGACGGGTTGGAAGCACTCTTCGATCAACTGCGTCAGCTCAGCGGCCACATCTACGCCGGTACCGCCTCGGTGGCCGCCGCACCCTTTGCTCGGTACGCGCCCACTCGACGTGCCCACTTCCATGCCGACAACGTCGATCAGTTCGCCGACGCTCTCGGACTACGGCGGGTGGAATCCGGCGGTGACGTGTGGATCACCGCTCCCCTCTCACCGTCTGCCTTCGACCGATTGCTCACCCGCGACGGCATCCGCATCGTCGCCCCCAGCCAAGCGTTCGCCGATCTGCTGGTCGGCCCGGACTCCGACGAGGCGGCGGCCGAGCACCTGCTCACATGGATGATCGAGAACGAATCGCAGTGGCGACGCGCCGCATCCCCTGCTACGGATCGCCCGTAGGAAAAAGAGGGGGCGTCTCTCGCCTACCCTGTCATGGTGGAAGAAACGAGTGCGCCCGATTACGCCGCGTACGCCGACACCAATCGACTGAAGCTGTTTTCGTTCACGATCGCGGAAAAACGGGCCGAGTACCTCTGGGTACTTCGTGCCTTCGACCATGCTCGCGCCAACTACACCGTCCTGCTGCATGCCGGAGCCGTCGCGCACATCCTCGAGAAGATCGGTGGATCGGATCCGGCGGCCGATCTGTCGGCAGCAGAGGTCACTCCCCTGTTGGATCAGCTCCACGTGTGGGAGATCCTCGAGCGCAGCTACGACGGCACCCGCGCGGCCACGCTGGCCGAGTACCGCAATCGCCACTTCGTCTACCAGTTCGGTCAGGCCGGATACCAGGTCTATCGATCGGTCGAGGACGTTCTCGCCGCACGCCTGGACTCGGCGTCGCTCTCGCGTCTCGCTCTGCCGGACCTGCTCGCAGACATGTCCGAACTCGCCGAGGCCAACCGAAGCTCCGACGGCGATCTGATCTTCCGCAAGCTCAAGCGCCTCGACTCGACACTCTCCGACATGGCTGATCGAGCCGCGCACTTCTATCTGACCCTCGGGGACCTCGTACGGACCACGGAGATCACTCCGCAGGCTTTCCTCACGCACAAGGACGCTCTGCTCACGCACATGCGGGAGTTCAGCTCCGATCTGGCGCGCTACGCCCCCAAGCTCAAGGAAGCGATCGAGCACGTCGAATCCACCGGGGTCGATCGCATGATCCGCCTCGCCGCCGCCAGCGACGAACGGGTGTTCGTCCCGATCACCGAACGCGAAGACGACTGGGCTGCGCGTTGGCGAGGATTGACCGCCTGGTTCGTCTCCGCGGAATCGGGGATCAGCGAGTCCGAGCGTCTACGTGAGGGCACGATGAGCGCGATCGCCGCGGTTCTGGCGCTCCTTCGCCGCGTCACGGAAACCCGTCGCGGCGGCGTCAGCCGTGAGAGCCAGCTCCGGCACCTCGCCGGCTGGTTCGCCGCCACGCCGTCCGAAGACGCAGCTCATGCTCTGTTCCAGGCAGTGTTCGACCTCGGTCGTCCACGCCATCTCTCGATGGTGCATCCGGACGCCGACATCATTTCGCACTCACGCTCGTGGTGGGAGGCACCGCCGGTCGAGATCGCGCGAACACTCGCCGAAACCGGCCGCCCGCCCTCACCCGGCTTGCCGAGCAAAGTCGCCCGCAACGACGGCAGCATCCGCCGCCTGCGCGAAGAGCAGTTGGCGGCGCAACGTTCGCGCAGTGCCGCGGCGCAATCCCTCGCGTCGAACGGTGTTTATCAGCGCGAACTCAACGAGCAGGAGACCGAAGTTTTGCTGAGTCTGCTCAATGCAGCACTGACCGCGCGCGTTCCGGTGGTGGGACGCGTCAAGAGCTCCACCGGTAGTGAGAACGGGGTGAAGCTGACGCTCAGTCCCTCGGACGGTTCGACCACCATCAAGACTGCTCGCGGACGAATGCATCTCGACGGCATCGAGGTCAGTGTTCGATGAGAGCTCGCGAGATCACGCCCCTAGCCCTCGATTCGTACCAACGAGCGGCGCGTGTGATTCTGTCCAATCACCTGATCACCTCGACGTACCCGGATCGAATTGCGTTGCCGCTCTTGCGCCGTTGGGCCACCGAGCTACGTGACGACTTACTGGAGCTGTTCGGATACCGCCTCGAGGTGACAGAGACCACCGCTCGCCTGTTCACGGTGTCGGATCGACTCAACCCGTCGGCACCGGCCCGAACTGCCTCCGAGCGAACCTTCGATCGCACGCGTTACGCCTACCTGGCATTGTGCCTGGCCGCGTTGGGCCGCGCCGGGAACCAGATCACGTTGTCGGAGTTGGCGGATCACGTCGCGGCCGATGCTGCACAAGTCGACGGCGTCGAACTCTCCACCGATCGTGCGTCCGACCGCGACGCCTTCGTCGACGCAGTGGGCTGGCTCGGAGTCAGAGGCGCTATCGCCCTCGCCGACGGTGACGCAAACGGCTGGGCGTCCAATCCCGAAGCGGGAGAAGCGCTCTACGACATCGACCGTTCCGTCGTCGTAGCGCTGTTCCGTCCACCGCGCGCCCTGCAGCACCTACACTCCATCCGCGGACTCCTGGCCGTCGAGACCTCGAGCGCCTCCGAGGACGACGGAATTCCTGTGGACGCGAAAGAGATCGGACGCCGAGTGCGTCGGGCTCTGGTCGAGCGGCCGGTCGTACTGGCCGGTGAACTCGATCAGCACGAATTGATCGCGTTGGCGCAGCCCAAGACCGCGTCGGAAGTCGAACTACTGACGGGGTTGGTGGCCGAGCGCCGCGCCGAGGGAATCGCGATGATCGATCCCACCGGCCGACTCTCCGACGTCCGCTTCCCGAGCACCGGAACGATCGCTCAGGTGGCACTTCTCCTGGCCGGCGAGATTGCCGACCGCGTACTCGACGTCGACGCTCCTGAACTGCCGAAACTTCCGATCCCGCACGTGTCGGACGATCACCTGATCGAACAACTCGATGCCGCCATCCCCGAGGCCGGGATCTTCGAGGACCTCGCCGACGAGGACGACGACTTCGTGCTGCCCGCCGGCGAACCGGCCGAGCCACCGCCACCCGTCACGTACCCGAAAATCGACGACGACTGGCTCGCTGACAAGGTCACCGAGTTGGTGGACCAGTTCGGGCGAACTTTCGCGGCGCAGTGGCAGGCCGATCACAACGGGCTGCGCAAGCAGGCGCTCGGGTTGCTGCAACGTCTGCGCCTAACGCATGCGGTCGACGGCGGCGTACTGGTGTTGCCCGTCCTTGCCCGGTACCGCGACGTCGTGGTCTCCGTGCGCGAACGCGATCCTCAGATCGACTTCGCGGTGGACAACTCCGCACCGGATCCGGTCGACGAATTCGGCCCCGAACCTTCCCCCAACGGCGAACTATCAGAGGTAGAGAACGTATGAGCAACGCCCGCTTCCGACCTACTCGGGCTGGAATCATCAACCTCTGGGATTACCGAGACCAAGAGTTCTCGTTCGCCGACGGTCGACTGGTTCTGCGGGGACCCAACGGATCCGGCAAGACCAAGGCCCTCGAGGTCCTGTTCCCGTTCGTCTTCGACGGCCGCATCGAACCGCGGCGCCTCAATCCGTTCGCCGGTGAAGAGCGCACGATGAAGTCCAACCTGCTCTACCGGGGCCAGGACAGCGCGCACTCCTACGTGTGGATGGAGTTCTGCCGCGGCTCCCTCGAAGATCCCGAGTCGGTGACCGTGGGAATCGGCATGCGGGCAACCCGAACCAACGACAAGGTCACCCGCTGGTACTTCGTCGCCGACGGCCGCGTCGGAGTCGACTTCTCGCTGATCGGCAACGACGATCGTCCTCTCACCAAGAAGCAGTTGGCCGAACAACTCGGCAGCGATTCCATCACCGACCGTCCCCTCGACTACCGCACAGCCATCGACGCGCGAATGTTCGGTCTCGGAGTGCAGCGCTACGACCAGCTGATCAATCTCATTCTCACGCTTCGCCGCCCCCAGCTCGCGAAGAACCTCGACCCGAAGGGCCTTTCGCAGGCACTCACCGACGGTCTCCGTCCACTCGACGATCAGTTGGTCCTCGAAGCTGCGCGTTCGTTCAGCGACATGGAGGAAGTCGGCCGCGCGCTCGAGGGGCTCGCGGCCGCCGATCAGGCAGCCCAGAGTTTCATCGGGGTCTACACCAAGTACCTGCGTCAGCAGTCTCGCGGAGAGATCGAACAGGTCAGCACCCGCCTCGCAGCGGTCACCAGAGGTGTTGCCGCCATGGACGAGTCGTCGCTCGCCCAGACCCGCAGCCGTGAGGCGCGGGCAGCAGCCGAGGAGCGCTTCAACCAGGCCGAGCAGGCACTCGAGAACGCGCGCGCCAATGTCGAAGCACTGCAACGCTCGAGCGCGTACGAAGGCAAACAGCAACTCGACGACCTCGCCCAGGCCGTCGCGACGCTCAAGCTCTCGACCGAGCAGCAGGCAGACAAGTCCCGGAAAGCGCAGGCCGCACTCGCTCAACGCGGCGACGAAGCCGACAAGGCTGCATCGTCGGTCAAGCGTGCGGCCGAAGCACTCTCGCGCGCCGAGGACGAACTTCAGGCAGCAGCCGAGGACGCCGGCATCGTCTGGACTCCCCTGCCCGACGGCTCACGCAGTGACCAGATCACGGCAGCCGTCCGTGGCCATGCCGAGGAGCGTGACGGTGACGTACGCGTCGTCCGCACCGCACTGGCGACCGTCGAGAAGGCGGCGACCGAACGAACCCGGGCCGAAAACAGCTCTCGCCGTGGACAAGAGCTGCTCGAAGCGTCCAAGGCCGCGGTACTCGAGGGCGAAGCTGCCGTGGAACTCGCACGCAGTCAGTGCGCCAGCGGGCTGCGCGCGTGGTGGACCGATCACTCCTCCCTGTTTTCGGCTGTCGGCGCCGACACGTCGCTGTTCGAAGCTCTCGACGCGGCGCTCGCCGAGGTCGGCGACGAAGACGCTCCGGCGCTGTCCGCAGTTCTCGCCGAGCACACCGAGGCCGGCACCGAGACGCTGCGCGAGCGTCGACGTGAGGCCGAAGCTGAAATATCTGCATCACACGCCTCCATCGCGGCTCTCAAATCCGAGCGCAAGGCCGTCTCCGCGGAACACGACGACGCTCCGCCTGCCTTCCACGCACGCTCCGACAACCGCAGTGAACTGGGTGGTGCACCGCTGTGGCAGTTGGTGCGCTTCGCCGATTCCGTCGAACCAGACGTGGCCACGGGAATCGAATCCGCACTCCAGGCGGCAAATCTGCTCGACGGCTGGGTCTGCCCGGACGAGAAGATTCCCGAGCACGTCAGCGAGCAGTTCCTGACGGCTCTGCCCGTCAAGCAGCGTCCGAAGGGACGAACGCTGGCCGACGTCCTCGAGGTCGAAGGCAATGCCGACGTACCCGACGCTCGGGTACAGGACATTCTCGCGTCGATCAGTCTCGTCGAGGCGCCGGGCGACTCCGACGCAAGCGTCGCGATCGGCGTCGACGGCCGCTTCTGGCAGGGCGTCGCGCGTGGCCGGCACGTCAAGGCCGACGCCGAGTACATCGGCACCACAGCACGGGCGCGTCGACGCGAGGCTCGGATCACCGAGATCGACGCGGCTCTGGAAGAACTTGCCGCGGCAGTCGATACGGCCAAGGCACTGGTGGCGCAGACCAACGAGCAACTGAGCCGGATCAACTCTGCGGCAAAGGAATTGCCGAAGACAGGTTCGATCCTGCGCGCACTCAAGACGGTCACCGAATCCGCCGGCGCACTCCGTACTCGCTCGGAGGCCACGGAAACGGCACAACGCGAACTCGATGCGGCGATCGCTGATCTCGCGGCGAAGGAAAAGCAACTCCGAGCGACGGCGTCGCAGCACCGGACGCCGCATATCGGCCGTGAACTCGACTCCCTCGCGGCGGCGATCCGTCATTTCGAGAAGCAGGGGGAACTGGCGCTGCGCTGCCGACGGGAGCATGCCAAGGAAGTCGAACTCGAACGCGAGTCTCGCGACCGTCTCGACGAATCACGCGCCAATGCGGAGGAATTCGCCGAGGAAGCCGCCATCGCCGAGGAGAGTCTGCTCCAGCAGGTGCAGCGTCTCGAGACGCTGCGCGACACCCTCGGTGCCAGCGCCGAGCAGATCGACCTGGACCTGGCAAAAGCCCGCGCGAAGATCGAAGAATGCAAGGTCGAACAGCGTGCGGCGCGAAAGGCGTACGACGCCGCCGTCCTCCAGATCGGCACGGCGGAGGGTGCGTACAATACCGCCGTGGAGACCTTGCGTCACACCCTGACCGAAACCCGCAGTGATGCAGAGCGACTCGCACCCTACGCGCGCCCGGACCTTCTCGAGTTGTTGGGCGTCAAGGAACATCTGAGCTGGCCGGCCAGTTCAGCGGCGTGGATGAGCCCCGATCAGTTGGTCTACCGCATCCAGAACGAAGATCGCAGCGAGGACGCGGCCCACCCGCCTGTCCTCCCCGAAGACGTCGACAAGTTGTACCGAGCGCTCGAGGCTGCGACCTCGGCAGTCCGAGTCACCGACGGCGCCCGAAAGGCAACCCGCACGGCACTGACCTCGGCGCTGCAGGACTTCGACGCGCAACTCGCAGCAGCCGGACAGGACTACCGTCTGCAGTGGGATGCACCGGATGGGCTGACCGTCGTACGAGTCCAGGACGATCAGGGCTATTCGTCGATCGGCGAGTTCGCAACGCGGATCCACGACGCTCGCGGCGATCAGGAGCAGTTGCTCACCGAATCCGAGCGTCGCATTCTCGAAGATGCCCTGTTGACGGGATTGGCTCAGCAGATCCACGAGCGCACGGTCGACGCACGCGAGTTGATCGCACAGATGGGCACCGAGATGCGTGAGCGTCGGATGTCCTCAGGCAATACCATCGGCGTTCACTGGGTGCTCGCCGACAACCTCGACGACAGCTCGCGGGCGATCTCCAAGCTGCTGGATCGAGACGCGTCGGCCCTCGGCGTCGATGAACTGGCAACTCTGCGAGCACATTTCGCGACGCAGATCCGTACCGCCCGCGCGGCGCACCCCGAACGCTCGTACCCGGAGATTCTGTCCTCGGCGCTCGACTACCGTCAATGGCGCGTGTTCTCGTTCACCCTCATCAGCGGTGAGGGCAAGGAAGACCGTCTTACCGTCGCGCGGCACAGCGCGCTGTCCGGTGGCGAGCAGTCCGTCTCGCTGCACCTTCCTTTGTTCGCCGCGGCGCACGTCATGTTGGACTCGGCCGACCCGCACGCCCCGCGTCTGCTGGCACTCGACGAGGCCTTCGCCGGTGTCGACGACAACGGTCGCAGCGAGCTTCTCGGCTTGAGCGTTCAGTTCGACCTGGACCTCTTCATGACCGGCTACGACCTGTGGATCACATACGCAGACGTCCCCGGCTGTGCGCACTACGACCTCGCGCACTCCACGGCCGAACAGGCTGTCAGCGCCGCGCTGCTGGTCTGGTCGAACGGTGAGCTGCTTGCCGAGCACGACGGAACGGATCTGGCGAGGGCATTGGGCTCGCCGCTACGGCGCCGGGTGCCGACACCCGCCGAAGGTGCGTTGGACTACGCCTAGAAACTGCTGTGCGCCTTTATTAACCGCGGGCGGTTAATAAAGGCGCACAGCAGGGGTTCAGCGAAGCGAAATACCCAGTAGGGCGTCGACGGCATCGGCGAACTCGCTGGGTGCCTGCGTGTCGGATCCGCCGCCCTCGATGGCGCGGCGGGCCCAACCGTCGAGCGCGTCGAGCGCCTTCGGGGTGTCGAGATCGTCAGCCAGGTGCTGACGCAAACGCGCAACAGTGTCAGTGGCAGACGGCGCAGAACCGAGAGCTGCTGCCTCGCGCAACACCTTCAGGCGCGACTGAGCATCCGCGAGGACCTGATCGGTCCACGCGCGATCCTGGCGGTAGTGGCCGGACAGCAGTCCGAGACGGATTGCCGCTGGGTCCACCCCCTCACCGCGCAGCTTGGAGACGAAGACCAGGTTTCCGCGACTCTTCGACATCTTCTCGCCGTCGAGACCGATCATGCCGGTGTGCACGTAGTGCCGCGCGAAACGGCGATCACCCGTTGCCGATTCGGCATGCGCCGCCGAGAACTCGTGGTGCGGGAAGATCAGATCGCTGCCACCGCCCTGGACGTCGAAGCCGGAGCCGATGCGGTTGAGTGCAATGGCCGCGCATTCGATGTGCCAGCCGGGGCGCCCCGGCCCGAAGGGTGAGGGCCACGAGGGCTCGCCCGGACGCTCCGCACGCCAGACAAGTGCGTCGAGAGGATTGCGCTTTCCGACGCGATCGGGATCTCCGCCGCGTTCGGCAAAGAACTTCTCCATCGTCGCGCGGTCGTAGCCCGACTCGTAGCCGAACTGCTCGGTCGCGTCGGCACGGAAGTAGACGTCGGGGAACTCCGCGTCGTCGACGATGTACGCGGCACCGGACGCCACGAACTTCTCCACCAACTCGACTACTTCGTTCACCGATTCGACGGCGCCGATGTAGTCCTTCGGCGGAAGCACACGCAGCGCTTCCATGTCCTCGCGGAAGAGTGCCGTCTCACGCATGCCGAGGACGATCCAGTCCTCGCCGTCGCGATTGGCTCGCTCGAACAGCGGGTCGTCCACGTCGGTCACGTTCTGGACGTAGTGGACATCGTGTCCGGCGTCGCGCCAGATGCGGTTCACGAGGTCGAACGTGAGGTACGTGGCCGCGTGGCCGAGGTGGGTGGCGTCGTACGGGGTGATGCCGCAGACGTACATCGTCGCCTTCTCGCCCGGGGTGACGGGGCGAACCTGACGGTCGGCTGTGTCGTACAGCCGCAACGGCGGCCCCTGACCGGGAACGGACGGGAGTGCGGTATCGGACCAAGACTGCATGCTGCCGAGCCTAGTGGAGACTGCTCTGAGGCTGGGAAGGTGCTGGCTGATCCTGCTCTGGTTCGGGCGTCGACGCGAGCTTGCTCGGCCACCAGATCTTCTGACCGATGTCGTAGGTCAAGGCCGGGACCAGCAAGGATCGGACGATCAGAGCGTCGAGCAGGACACCGAACGCCACGATGAACGCGATCTGGGCGAGGAACAACAGAGGGATCACCGCCAACGCCGAGAAGGTTGCTGCCAGAACAACTCCGGCAGATGTGATCACCCCGCCGGTCACCGTGAGTCCCCGCAGAGCGCCCGCCCTGGTGCCGATCTTCAGCGCTTCCTCACGCACCCTCGTCATGAGGAAGATGTTGTAGTCGATTCCCAGAGCCACGAGGAACACGAACGCAAAGAGCGGGACCACCGGATCCGCGCCGGGGAAACCGAAGATGTGGTCGAACACCAGCGACGAAATGCCCAGTGTCGCAGCAAACGAGAGCACAACGGTGCCCATGAGAAGCAGCGGTGCGAGAAGCGAACGCAGCAAGAGCGAGAGAATCACGAACACCACGATGATCACCACGGGAATGATGAGTGTCCGGTCCCGTGTCGAGGTGGTCTTCGTGTCGAGGTCGGTCGCAGTGACGCCACCGACCAATGCGTCGGCGCCCTCCACTGAGTGAACTGCATCACGCAGTCGCACGATGGTGTCTTCGGCCTCGAGCGAGTCGGCAGCGTCAGTCAACGTCGCCTGCAGGGAGACTCGCCCGTCGACAACCAGAGGCGCTCCCCCGTTCTGCACGACGCTTACGTCGCTGACACCCTCCACGCGACTGGCTGCCGCAACGGCATCCACTTGGTCTGCATTCGCGATGACCACGGCCGGTGAACCCGAACCCGCGTCGAAGTGCTCGCCGAGAATCTCCTGGCCTGCAACCGAATCGACATCGAGCAAGAAGATGTCGGACGACGAGACACCGCTGGCTTTGAACTGCGGCATCATCATCGCGAAGATCACCAGCACCAGCGTCGACGCCACCCAGAAGCGGCGCGGATGCCTACCGATTCGAGCAGCGAGCCCGGCCCAGAACCGGTGATCGTTCGCCTCGTCGTGGTGCTCGCGGTCGGCATCGAACTTCGGCTTGGTCGGCCAGTACGCCGTCCTCCCGAACAGAACCAGGACAGCAGGTAGGAAGGTCATCGATGCGAGGAAGGACGCGGCGATACCGATGGCGGCCACCGGACCGAGTCCGCGGTTCGAGTTCAGGTCGGAGAGCAACAGGCACAGAACGCCCGCGATGACCGTTCCTGCAGACGCTGCGACAGGTTCGAGCGTCGCGCGCCACGCAGTGCGCATTGCTGCGTACTTGTCCTTCTCGATCCGCAACTCTTCCCGGTAGCGAGAGACCAGCAGTAGCGCGTAGTCGGTGGCGGCACCGAACACGAGGATGAACAGGATGCCCTGGCTCTGACCGTTCAGTGCGATGACGTCCGCGTCCGCGAGCAGATACACGAGCAAGCTCGACAATCCGAGTGCGAAGATCGCCGAGAAGATCACCACGAACGGCAGGATCGGGCTTCGGTAGACGATGATCAGGATCACGATCACGACGGATCCGGCTACCAACAACAGCAATCCGTCGATACCGGCGAATGCTGCCGACAGATCCGCAACCTGCCCAGCGGGGCCGGTGACCTTGACCGTCAGTCCGTCAGGGCTCGACTCCAGCGCCGCGCGCAGCGCTTTCACGCTGTCCTTGACTTCGAGGGTGCTGTCGACCGGCAGGAACATCTGGAGTGCCTGGCCGTCGGCCGACGGGATCGGCGGCGATGAGGCGTCGCCGAATCCTTCGGTACCGACGAACGAATCGACGGTCTGGGACAGGAAGGTGGAGTCGGCGGGCTCGAGGCCACCCGGTCGTTCCGCCACGATGATGGCCGGCACGAAGCGCGTGTCCGTGAAGCTCTCTTGAAGCTTTGCCACCTCGGTCGCTTCGGCCGACGCGGGCAGGAACGACGTGTTGTCGTTCTGCTGCACCGTGCTGAGCTTTCCGGCGAACGGACCGCCGAATCCTCCGATTGCCAGCCAGCCGATCACGAGGAGAGCTGGCACAATCCATCGAAGGCGACGAACAGGACGATTTTGTACTGGTGTGCTCACTGGGTCTCCAGGGATCGGCAGCAGAGGACTTGCCGACTATTTTGTTCAGCATGCTGAGTAATTGCAAACGGAAGGCAGAAAAATGAGCAGCGACGGCCTGGACGACTGGCCCACCGGCCGGCTGTTGTCCACCGCTGCACGCCTGGTGGAGCACTCGTGGGAGAAGGTCTTGCGGTCTCAGGACATGACGCACGCGGGCCTGATCGTGCTCCACTCGATCGCCGGTGGGGCAGCGTCTCAACGCGACATCGCGAAGAACGCCCGAGTCACCGATCAGACGATGAGCCGCACGATCGACCGTCTCGAACGAGCGGGTTACGTCACTCGTGACACCGATCCGAGGGACGAGCGTCGGCGCGTGATCGCGATAACCGACGCCGGAAGACTGACGTACGAGCGACTACTGACGCTCGAGAAGGAAGATGCGGCGTTGACCGTCGGCGTCGGGGACGTCGCCGCGCTGCGCGAACAACTACTGCGATTGGTTCGCTCACCCGGATTGAAGACGGCAACTCGCGAACAGCAGGAAACGTCTCGCGACTAGAAGGCCGGCCAGGGAATCGTTCGATGGCCGTTCGGCTCAGGCATCACGGCCGACTCTGCGAACTGCATCGCCCGCACCGCCAAAGCCACGATCTCTTCCTCGGTGATCAGTTCGGACAACTCGTCGCCGAGATCCCCGTCGAGAGTTGTCGCGAATTCGGCGACGTCGGCAATCAAGGCACCGGGTACAGGCTGCCCGGCCCACCCCCACAACACGGTCCGCAGCTTGTTCTCCGAGTGAAGACAGATTCCGTGATCAACGCCGTACACCGAGCCGTCGACGCCTTCGAGGGCGTGACCACCTTTGCGGTCGGCGTTGTTGATGAGGACGTCCAGAACGGCCATTCGCTGCAGCCGTGGATCGTCCGCATGGATCAGGGAGACTGGTTCACCCTCCGAGTCGAAGGCCTGCAGGACCTCGAACCACCCCGGTGGAACGTTGCCGGGACTGCACAGGTCCACCATCTCGAGTCCGCCAGATCCATCCGCACGGCGATCGACGGTGTCGATCCATCGCTGCACCATGCCTGGACCGAAGGGGCCGTCCCGCAACACTGTTCGCGGAATCACTCCCCAACCCAGCGCCTCGGACACGCGGTACGACGCGACCTCACGCCCCGCCAGAGTGCCGTCCGGGAAATCCCACAGTGGGCGTTCACCCCGGACCGGCTTGTAGACCACGCGGGTGGACTTCTCCCCCAGAGTCGACTCACATACCAGCGTGGCGTTGCTCGCCGTGGTGATCTGACCGATCAGAGTCAGATCACCCTCGAGCAGCACGTCCGGCACACCAGGTTCGGACACGACGTCAGACCTCGTCGTCGTCTGCGTCGTCGATCGCAAAACCGAAGGACTCGCCGCGTCGGTACCCATTGGTGCGGATGCAGACGTGCCCCTCGGGCGCCAACGGTTCACCACACAGCGGGCACGGCGCGCGTCCCGCCGCGATGACGCGTTCGGACCGCAGCGAAAACTCGCGCGCTTGCTCCGGAGTCAGGAACACACGGACTGCGTCCGGACCGTCGTCGGCGTCGTCGAGGACAACCGATTCGTCGAACTCCGTCTCGCTGACGGCAAGCAGCTCCACGACGACCGCCCCGGCATCGGCGTCCCAACCGAGCCCCATCGTGCCGACCCGGAACTCCGCGTCGAGTGGTGTGACCAGCGGGCTGAGGTCGGAGACGTCGTCGGCTTGTGGCGGAACCTCGGTTCCGAAGCGTCGATGCACCTCTTCGAGGAGTAAGCCCATGCGATCGGCGAGAACCTGAACCTGCTGCTTCTCGAGCAGCACACTCACCACCCGTGATTCGTGCACGGCCTGGAGATAGAAAGACCTGTCACCGGGTTCGCCCACCGTTCCTGCGACAAATCGGTCAGGAGTGCGAAATACGTGAATCGCGCGCGACATTGCACCTCCTCGAGTTCGAGCAGAACATCACTGAACACCCATTATCCGTCACAGCTCACGCACCGACCTCTCCGCCGGGGACGGACTCCTGCGCGGGAGCCGAACCGTTGGTCGCGGCCTTCGCCGCACCGATCGCGGCGAGCACGTCTCCGGTGTCGTTGACGCGAAGAACGAACGGCAGTGTCGCCGTGTAGCGAATCACACTGACCGAGGCGGGCTCGGCGACGATGCGCTGGAACGAATCGAGATGCATCGCAAACGCGTCGGCGAGAACCGATTTGATGACGTCACCGTGCGTGCACGCAATCCAGACGACGTCCTTGCCGTGTTCTTCGGCCAGCCGTGCGTCGTGCTCTCGGATCGCGGCAACGGCTCGCGCCTGTACCTGGGCCAGCCCTTCACCGCCGGGAAACACTGCACCGGAAGCGTGGCGCTGCACCACTTTCCAGAGCGGTTCTTCCAAGAGTTCCTTGAGCGGGCGACCCGTCCAGTCGCCGTAATCGACCTCGATGAGGCGATCCTCGACCACCGGCGTCAGACCACGGTCGACGGCAATGGGGCCGACCGTCTGCTCACACCGCAACAGCGGCGAGCGTACGATCTCCGCGATGTCCAGACCGACCAGCCGATCGACGACGCCTTCGGCCTGTTTCCGGCCGTGGTCGTCGAGTTCCACACCCGGCGTTCGACCGGCCAGGGTATGGGCAGTGTTGGACGTCGACCGCCCGTGCCGCAGTAGGACAACTGTCATTCCACAACCCTAATGGGGCGGTGGCCGCACGGACGGGTGGTCGACGTCGAAACGGGCCCTATGTCGCGGACACGACCCCTGTGGCCAGCAACGCAAGGACGACTACGCCGAGAGCGATTCTGTATCCGACGAACCAGTACATGGAGTGATCGACAACAAATCGAAGCAGCCAGGCGATCGCTGCGTAACCGACCGCGAAGGCGATGACGGTTGCCACCAGCAACTGCGGACCGCTCGCGTTCAGACCCTCACCGGCCGGCTCGAAGGCATCCGGGAGGCTGAACAAACCGGAGGCGAGAACTGCCGGAATCGCCAACAGGAACGAGTAACGGGCTGCGGCCTCACGGGTGAGTCCGAGGAAAAGGCCGGCACTGATCGTGCCACCCGAACGTGAGACACCCGGGATGAGCGCGAGCGCCTGAGCCGAACCCATGATGATGCCGTCGCGCGCTGTGAGCGATTCGATCGGGCGCGTCTTGCGTCCGTAGTACTCGGCAGCAGCGATGACGAGCGCGAACACGATCAGCATCGTGGCAATCAGCCACAGATTGCGTGCGCCGGTACGGATCTGGTCTTTGAAGAAGAACCCGAGGATGCCGACCGGGATGGTGCCGATGATGACGTACCAGCCCATCCGGTAATCGAGATCGCCCCGGTGCTCGGCATTGAACACACCTCGGAACCAGGCAGTGATGATCCTCACGATGTCGCGTGCGAAGTAGATCAGGACCGCCAACTCGGTGCCGAGCTGCGTCACCGCGGTGAACGACGCGCCGGCGTCACTGCCGAAGAATATCTCCGACACGATTCGCAAATGTCCGGAAGACGAGATGGGCAGGAACTCGGTCAAGCCCTGCACGAGGCCCAGGATCACGGCCTGGAGCCAGGTCATCGCTTCGCCCATCACTCACCGATCCCGGCTGATTCGAATGGGGTTACTGCACACAGGTTTCGTGTGTCGGGTTCACGTTTCACCGGCGCCACGCTACCGGGGCCCACGGCGCCGCGCCGCGCCCGGCACGTCCGTGTCCGAATACCCCGACTCGAGGCGAGCGCCTACTAGTCTGCACGTGGTGAGATCTCTCGGGTGCCGCACTTGCGCACACGAGTCGGGCGCGAGATGCAGGCGGTTATGAAGCACAGATCTGTCGGAACGAGCGGACTTCGGGTCTCGCGACTTGGGCTCGGCACACTGACATGGGGACGCGACACGGACGGCGACGAGGCTGCTGCGCAGCTACTCGCGTTCGCCGAGGCCGGCGGAACCCTGGTCGACACCTCGCCCGCCTACGGCGCCGGTGCGGCGCAACGAATCCTCGCCGAGTTGCTCGACGACGTCGTTCCACGTGACGAACTCATCATCAGCTCGAGCGCCGGCATCGACCCCACACCGATCGGCACCGACCGCGTCGACTGCTCGCGGCGCGGATTGCTCCGCCAGCTCGACGCGACTCTTCGTGAACTCGGAACCGACTTCCTCGACATGTGGCAGGTCGCAACCTGGGATCCGCTCACGCCCGTCGACGAGGTTGCAGCAACCCTCGACTACGCCGTCTCGAGCGGTAAGGTGCGGTACGTCGGAGTGCGCGGCTACCTCGGCTGGCAGCTCGCGACGGCCGTAGGAGCCGGTGGCGCAACAACACTCGCCGCGACGCAGGCCGAGTACTCGTTGCTCGCACGCGGCGTCGAGGAAGAATTGTTCGCAGCGGCGGCCCATCACGGCGTCGGAGTGTTCGCCGCAGTACCCCTCGCTGGCGGTGTGCTGACCGGCAAGTACCGCGACGGCATTCCCGTCGATTCCCGCGGCGCCGACGAAGCACATTCGCAGGATGTGCAGAGCTATCTGACCGATTCCTCGATCCGGGTGGTCGACGCAGTCGTTACCGCTGCCGACGGTCTGGGTACTTCCCCACTGGCGGTGGCACTGGCCTGGGCGCGCGATCGCGCCGGGGTGGCCAGCGCCGTCGTCGGCACGCGTGATCTCGCCCAGTTGACAGGAGTACTGGCAACCGAAGAATTGGAACTTCCGAAAGCGATTGCCGCGGCTCTCGACGATGTGAGCGCTTGATCTGTCCCGCTGATCGAAATACCGGAGGTATCGTGTTGGCGAGGGCAGGCTAACCTAGTAGGCAACGCTTGACTACAGCCTCAGGAGAATCAATGACCACGCTCGACGTAGACAGCCTTTCCGCAGACGCAGGCCCAGCGTTCTCCGAACGAATCAAGACCGAGACGGACGCAGCACACCGCGAGACGGAGCAGTCGCGATTCGTAGGCGCACTACTCGGCGGTGAGCTGACCACGGCTGGCTACGCCGCACTTCTGGGACAGACGTACCTCGTCTACACGAGCCTCGAAGAGGCCGGCCGCACACACGCCGACAACGAGTTGGTCGCCCCGTTCCTGTCCGAGGATCTGTTGCGCGTGGCTTCACTCGAAGCCGATCTCGAGTTCCTCGGCGGACCGAACTGGCGCGACGAACTCGTGGCCCTGCCGGCAACCGAGCGTTACATCGCCCGCCTGAAGGAGGTGGCGTTCGATTGGCCTGCCGGCTTCGTCGCACATCACTACCTTCGGTACATGGGCGATCTCTCGGGCGGACAGATCATCCGCCGGATGCTCGAACGCGCCTACGGATTCGAGACCGACGGACTTCGCTTCTACATCTTCGAAGGCATCCCCAAGCCGAAGCCTTTCAAGGACGACTACCGCTCGAATCTGGATGCACTGCAGATTCCCGCCGAGGAACAGCAGCGTTTCATCGACGAGGTGAATCTGGCATACCGCCTCAACGGCGACCTGTTCGCCGACCTCGAAGGCGACATCGAGAGCTACCTCGTCAAATGATGAAGTGCTTGGCCGCGGCGGCTCTGGTCGCAGCAGCCGGTTTCGGTCTGGTGGCTTGCGGTCCCAGCGACAATTCCACGACATCTCAGGGTGCCAGGACCGCGGTACTCGAAGATTCCAGCCCGGTTCCCGTGTCCGACAACCCGACCGCGACACTGCCCGTGACGGTGAAGAGCTTCGACGGCGTCGACGTGACCATCACCGACAACAGCCGGATCGTTGCGGCCGACCGCTACGGGACGCTCGCGACGACGACGGTGGCGCTCGGCCTCGGTGACAATCTCGTCGGCCGCGACACCGCAGCCAAGTTCCCCGCAGTCGCGGACGTGCCGGTTGTCACGGTCGGCGGCCAATCGCTCAACACCGAGGCAATTCTCGACCTCAATCCCACCGTAGTTCTCACCGACACGAGTATCGGGCCCAAGAGCGTCCAGGATCAGTTGCGCGCCGCCGGTGTTCCCGTCGTCTTCTTCGATCCGACCCGAACACTCGAGGGTGTGCCAGGACAACTCCAGGCCGTCGCCGACGCGCTCGGCGTCCCAGCCCAGGGCGCGGCGCTGGTCGATCGGACCGAATCGGAAATCGCTGGAGCTCGTGACCTGGTCCCCACCGAGGGCGATCCACTGAAAATCGCGTTCCTCTACATGCGCGGATCGGCCATCACCATGATCGGCGGTGAAGGGTCCGGAGCAGATTCCTTGATCGAGGCACTCGGCGCCACCGATGCAGGAACCGCCTCGGGCATCACACAACAGTTCGTGCCCATCACCAGCGAAGCGCTCATCGCCGCAGCGCCTGACGCCCTGCTGATGATGACGGACGGATTGGCATCGATCGGCGGAATCGACGGCCTCGAAAAGGTCCCTGGCATCGCTCAGACGCCGGCTGGAAAGAACAAACGAGTAGTCGACATGGCGGACGGTGTACTGCTCAGCTTCGGGCCGAACACCGGACGCGTCATGGCGGCACTCGCCGAAGCGATCTACGAGCCCGGTGGATCGTGAGCAAAGATTCGTGAGTGCTGATTCGTGAGTACAGAGACAGGTAGTTCCGAAGCAGGTAAGACTGTGTCCGCAGCCGAGGATTCACACGACGTCGGGGGCGCCGACAAGTCGGCGTCTGGCCCCGCGTCGCGGTCGCGGGTGAGTGCGGTTCTGGTCAGCTTGACTCTCGCCCTGGTGATCGTCGCGGTACTGTCGGCGTGCATCGGCCAAGTTCCGACGTCGCCTCTCGAGGTTTTGGGCAGCATCCTGCATCGCATCGGGCTCGACCTCGGTCCGATGCCCGCCCATCCCAGCGGTGAAGTGACTTTGTGGGAGGTTCGTTTCCCCCGCGTCGTGCTCGCCATCTGTGTCGGCGCGGCGCTGGGATGTTCCGGTGCGCTCCTGCAGGGTGTGTTCTCCAATCCGCTCGCAGAACCCGGAGTGATCGGAGTGTCTGCGGGCGCGGCAGTTGGCGCGAGTGCTGTCATCGTCGTCGGGGGAACGTTCGTGGCCGGCTGGGCCGTTGCTGCGGCTGCGTTCGTCGCCGGGCTGGTCACCACCGCGGCGGTCTACCTGCTGGCTCGGCACGAAGGCCGAACCGAAGTAGTGACGTTGGTGCTGACGGGCGTCGCGATCAACGCGTTCGCCGGCGGGCTCATCGCGTTCTTCACCTTCGTCGCCAGCCCGTCCGCTCGCGATCAGATCGTGTTCTGGCAACTCGGCTCACTCAACGGCGCTTCCTGGAACGCAGTCCTGATCGTGGCGCCGATGACCGTCGTCGGGATCGCCGCGACCATGATGATCGCCCCACGTCTGGACCTGCTGGCGCTCGGTGAACACGCGGCCCGTCATCTGGGCGTCAACGTCGAACGGCTTCGCCAGTTCGCGGTACTGATCGTCGCTCTCCTGGTCTCGGCGAGTGTTGCCTTCACCGGCATCATCCTCTTCGTCGGTCTGGTCGTTCCGCACCTGATGCGCATTCTCGTCGGACCTGGCCACCGCGCGCTGATTCCGGCGAGCGCCCTCGCCGGCGCACTGGTTCTGCTTGTCGCAGATCTGGGCTCGCGGTCGCTGATCGACAACGCAGACCTGCCCCTCGGAATGCTGACCGCTCTGGTGGGCGGCCCCTTCTTCTTCTGGCTTCTCCGACGCACGCGCGCGCAACAGGGCGGGTGGGCATGAGCAGCCTCGTAAGAAACTGGCGCGAACTGTTCGGCCGCGTCACCCCCGAACCGAAGAGCCCAGCCGTCGGTGATGTCACCCTCGAGGCGCGCGACATCACAGTCGAACGCGGTGGTCGGCAGATTCTGGAAGGCGTGTCCATCGAAGTCCGGGCAGGCGAGCTAGTCGTTCTCGTCGGACCGAACGGCGCCGGTAAGTCGACTCTTCTTGCGGCGTTGGCCGGTGATCAGCCCGTCATCGCTGGGCGGGTGGACGTTGACGGCACCGACCTCACTCAGTGGTCGCCGATCGACATGGCGCGCCGACGCGCGGTGCTCCCCCAGAAACACACCATCGGATTTTCGTTCAGCGCTCGCCAGGTGGTTCGTATGGGACGTGCGCCATGGACCGGAACTCGCCGAGAAGACCGCGACGGCGCTGCTATCACCGCGGCGATGAAGACCTGCGATGTCGAGGGGTTCGCCAATCGGCCGTTCGCCGTGCTGTCCGGCGGCGAGCAAGCGCGGGTCGCGCTGGCCCGGGTACTGGCACAGGAAACGTCGACCATCCTGCTGGACGAGCCGACTGCAGCTCTCGACCTCGGACACCAGGAAGCGGTGATGTCCGTGGCGCGCGCTCGCGCTGCGGACGGCGATGCCGTCGTCGTCGTTTTGCACGACCTCGCGTTGGCAGCGGCGTACGCGGATCGGATCGTCGTGCTCGAAAACGGCCGCATCGCCGCTGACGGTCCCCCGGAATCGGTGTTGCACGAAGAGCTTCTGACCCGCGTCTACGGTTATCCGGTCGAGGTGTTCCCGCATCCGACAACCGGAGCAACCCTGGTCATCCCGCGCCGAGAATTCACCGAACAGAATCGATGATCGATCCCAGCCTGTTCAGGACGGCTCTCACCGTCGGCAGGCTGCGGCCGTCGCCCTCGCGAACTCCGTCACCGGGACCGGGCTGTGACCAATCAGCCTCGGTGGACAGAACTGCGTCGCGGACCACACCGGCGATGCTTCGCTCGTCGGTCAGATCGATGTCGGTCACCGATCGCTCCGCGGTGGCGACAACGTCTGCAGGGGTCGGCACACTGTGCTCGCAGTATTCGCCGTATACCTCGACGAACAGCATGCTCTTTCGTACGCGGAACGCGAAAGTTCGACCGTCGGACCTGCCGAAACCGTGTGCGTGAGCGCCGACGGTGAGGTCCTCGATCTCGAAGCCCGGCCGCGCCGGTTCGGGCGACTGCGCGCCGGAATCGGTGGGTTCTGTGGGAATCACAATGATCTCCTCGGTGATTGCAGCGTCAACCGCAATCGCTGTTCGTACGGTATCGCGTCAGGGGTGTGAGCGGAATGGTCGGTAGTTCCTCGACGCGATGAACGGCGCCCGACTGCGATCAGGGATGATCGATGACAGTCGCACTGCGTGAAGAACAGATGACAAGAAAAAGAGGAACTACACATGGCTCGCCTAGGGATCCGCACCACTGCAGCAGCAATGGGGGCGGCGGTTCTGCTGGTCACAGGATGTTCTTCCGGAGATGGCGGAGACGACCTCATCACGATCGATCCCGCAACGGCAGCGGTCTCACCGGCCACCACCAGTACCCCGGACGGCGTGGTTCACCCGTATTCAGGTCTGATCGATTCCATCACATTCGACCCGATCACGCGCAGCGCTGTAGTGGTTGCCAACGACCCCCGTTCGGTGCTGGTCGTTCCTTCGGACGGTTTGGCCGGCGCCGACCCCGCCTCTGCAGGTCGTCCAACAGCCCTGGATTCCGACGTACGCGACGTTTCGATCGGCTCTGACGGTAGCGCTCTTCTGTCGATGGATCGCCAGGTCGTGAAGCTGAATCTGACTTCGGGCGAACAGACGTCCATCCCGGTAGACGGGCAGGCGAATTCAGCGGTCGAACTCAACGACGGCCGCATCGCGATCGGCACGGACAATGGTTCAGTTCACATCGTCGACCCGAAGACCGATCAGTCACAGACGGTTTCGGGATTCGCATCCGTCGACGAACTCGCGGTCACCGGCGACAACCTGAGCGCCCTCGATCACCGTCAGACCTCGCTGACGGCGATCAACCTCGAAGACGGCAAACTCGGCGTCGCTCTCCGCGCCGGTGAGGGCGCAACTCATCTGGCCACCGATCGCTTCGGACGCATTCTGGTCACCGACACCACCGGCAACGAACTGCTCGTCTTCACTGCCGATCCGCTCCTGATGCACCAGCGCTACCCCGTCGGCGAGTCGCCGTACGCCGTTGCCTACGACGAGGCCGCGGATCGGGTGTGGGTCACGCTGACCGCGACCAACGAAGTGGTCGGCTTCGATCTGTCGTCCGGCATCCCCGTGGAGACCGGACGGTTCAAGACGGTGCGACAGCCGAATTCGTTGGCCGTAGACTCTTCCAACGGCAATCTGATCGTCGGATCGGCAACCGGTGACGGGCTGCAGGTCATCCCGTCACGGGAGAACTGATGGAAAAGCGTACGCGCGGGATCCCCGCGCAGTGGGAGACGTCGGACGACAAGTTCGACTATGTGCCCCTTCGACTACCGCCGAACGTTTCGCGGGTCACGGCGTCGATGCGTCTGGCGATCTCCGCCGAGTTCGGCGGATGGGAACTCTCCCGAGTCCGTCTCTACCCCGACGGCAGTCGTCGCGTGCTCCTCAAGCGAAAGAAGACGCCGCTGCACGTGACCGATCCGGACGGCATTCAGCACTGATCGTCCAACAGACGACCAGGGCCCGCCGCTGTCGAAACCGCTGACAAAATCACACCATCGAAGAGCTGGAGAATCGTGTACCAACTGCTGCTGAGCCTGATGTTCCGGGTCCCACCGGAACGCATCCACCACATTGCCTTCACCGCGATGAAACTGGTGACACGGTTCGCTCCCCTTCGCTGGCTGGTCGCAAAAGTCCTTGTCGTCGACGACCCGGTTCTGCGGAGTCAGGCATTCGGTCTGACGTTCCCGGCACCTCTCGGCCTCGCCGCAGGATTCGACAAGGACGCCACCGGCGTCGACGCCTGGGGCCCGTTGGGATTCGGTTTCGCCGAGGTCGGAACAGTGACGGCCCAGGCTCAGCCCGGTAACCCCGCGCCGCGTCTCTTCCGTCTTCCGGCCGACCGCGCTTTGATCAACCGGATGGGCTTCAACAACCACGGCGCTGGTCACGCGGCGAATTTCCTGCGACAGCGCCGCGTCACGGTCCCGATCGGTGCCAACATCGGCAAGACCAAGATCGTCGAAGCCGCCGACGCCGCGGCCGACTACACCGCCAGCGCGCAGCTTCTGGGTCCGCTGGCCGACTTCATGGTCGTGAATGTCAGCTCGCCGAACACGCCCGGACTCCGTGATCTGCAGGCCGTCGAATCACTGCGCCCGATCCTGCAGGCCGTGCTCGACACCGTCAGCGTGCCGGTACTGGTGAAGATCGCGCCCGACCTCTCGGACGAGGACGTCGACGCGGTCGCCGATCTGGCAATCGAACTCGGGCTTGCCGGAATCGTCGCGACCAACACCACGATCCGTCGCGACGGTTTGAAGACCCCGGACGCCGAGGTAGCTGCACTCGGCGCAGGCGGGCTGTCCGGTGCACCGGTCGCCGAGCGCTCACTCGAAGTACTTCGGCGCCTGTACGTCCGAGTGGGCGACAAGATGACCATCATCTCGGTCGGCGGTATCGAGACGGCCGATCAGGCGTGGGAACGGATCCTCGCCGGCGCGACACTGGTGCAGGGATACACCGGCTTCATCTACGGCGGACCGTTCTGGGCTCGCAGCATCCACAAGGGGATAGCCAAGCGCGTGCGCGCAGCCGGCTTCTCGTCAATTGCCCAGGCTGTGGGAGCTGAGAACCCTCGCTAGAGAGTGCTGTGCGCCTTTATTAACCGCCCGCGGTTAATAAAGGCGCACAGCAAAGTGACTATTCGACCTCGAACGTCCCGGTCAGGGTTGCACGCGCAATCGCGTGATGGAACACGTTGAAACCGAGGAACGCCGGCGACGAATCAGGGGTGACTCCGTCGAGCGCCTCCACGTCGAGGGCATGCACCGCGACGATGTAGCGATGCGGACCGTGCCCGGGAGGCGGGCCTGCACCGATGAAACCGAACCCACCACCGTCGTGGCGGAGGGTGACGGTTCCGGCGGGCAGGACATCGCTGTCCGCCGCGCCGGCACCGGCCGGGAGCTCGGTGACGGAAGCGGGGATGTTCGCCACGGCCCAGTGCCAGAACCCCGACGCAGTCGGTGCGTCCGGATCGAACACCGTCACCACGAAGCTCTTCGTCTCGGCCGGAAAGCCGGACCACGAGAGCTGCGGTGAGATGTCTTCGCCACCGGGGACACCGAAGGCTCCACTGGCCTGAGCAAGCTTCAGCGGCTGGCCCGCAGTGATGTCGTCACTGGTCAGCTCGAAACTCGGCAACTTCGGCAATGGTTCGTACGGATCGTGCGCCATGCGAATCCTTTCTGTGACAAGAGAGCTCGATGTGCGTCGAGCTCACGGATCTATCTACGTGCTCGTCAGGAATTGAGCAGGAAATGTTCCAGAACACGTGTCCCGAACAGTAGTGCGTCCACCGGAACTCGCTCGTCGACGCCGTGGAACAGCGCGCTGAAATCCAGCTCGGGCGGCAACTGCAACGGCGCGAAGCCGAAGCAGCGAATGCCCAGTTTCGCGAATGCCTTCGCGTCGGTTCCGCCGGAGAGCATGTACGGAACTGTGCGAGCCTCCGGATCGTGGGCGAGGATCGCCTCGTTCATGGCGTCTACGAGGTGGCCGTCGAACGTTGTTTCGTACGAATCCAGCTTGGTGATCCACTCGCGGGTCACGTCGGGACCGATCAGTTGGTCCACCGTGCGCTCGAATTCGGCCTGCCGTCCCGGCAGCACGCGGCAGTCGAAGACCGCCTCGGCAGTCTGCGGAATGACGTTCGCCTTGTATCCGGCCTTGAGCATCGTCGGGTTCGCCGTGTCACGGAACGTCGCCCCGATGATGTTGGCGATCGTCCCCAACTTCGCGAGAGTCCCGTCGATGTCGGGTGATCCCGGATCGAAGTCCAATCCGGTCTCCTCGCCGACGGCGGTCAGGAACTCCGCGACCGAATCCGAGATCACGGTCGGGAACTGGTGGGCAGCAAGCCTCGAGACCGCGCCGGCGAGTGTCGCGACCGCGTTGTCGTCGTGGAGGAAGGAGCCGTGTCCGGCGCGTCCCTTGGCAGTCAGACGCATCCAACCGAGGCCCTTTTCCGCAGTCTCCACGAGGTAGAGCCGGCGGTCGGTTCCGTCAGGCCGCGGAACCGTCAGCGAGAAACCGCCGACCTCACCCACGGCCTCGGTCACTCCCTCGAACAGATCCGGGCGGTGCTCGACCAGCCACTGGCATCCGTACTTTCCGCCCGCTTCCTCGTCCGCCACGAAGGCGAACACCAGATCACGCGGCGGTACGACGCCTTCCGCTTTGAACTGTCTGGCCAGGGCCAGGATCATCCCGACCATGTCCTTCATGTCCACGGCGCCGCGCCCCCAGACGTAACCGTCCTGGACGGTGCCGGCAAAGGGATGGACGCTCCAGTCGGCGGGCTCGGCCGGAACTACGTCGAGGTGACCGTGAAGCATCAACGCACCACGACCCGACTCGGCTCCCTTCAAGCGAGCAAAGACATTCCCACGGCCGGGTGCTCCGGACTCGACGTATTCCGTCTCGTAACCGACTTCTTGAAGCTGCGCGGCAACCCACTCCGCGCACGCACGCTCGCCTTTGGTGGTTTCGAGTTCTCCCGTGTTCGAGGTGTCGAAGCGGATGAGGGAACTGACCAGTTCGACTACTTCTGCTTCGGCTCTGCTCGGATTCGGATTATTCGGGGTTGTGGTCATTCCACTTTCCTACCATCGAATCAAACGACGCGGGCGACCGGAATGCCCCGCAACCTGGCGATTTGGGGCAGCTCACCTAATCGGATACTCTTTCCCAGCACCGAGAAATCGGGGCCGAGTCCGAGTGGCGGAATGGCAGACGCGCTAGCTTGAGGTGCTAGTGTCCTATTAACGGACGTGGGGGTTCAAGTCCCCCCTCGGACACTCGAATACAGCAAAAAGACCCCAGCCTGATCAGGTTGGGGTCTTTTTGCTGTGCGCCTTTATTAACCCCCGGCGGTTAATAAAGGCGCACAGCAGTGGGGCGATTTGGGACCTGGGGATGGCATCGGATACTCTTTCCCAGCACCGAGAAATCGGGGCCGAGTCCGAGTGGCGGAATGGCAGACGCGCTAGCTTGAGGTGCTAGTGTCCTATTAACGGACGTGGGGGTTCAAGTCCCCCCTCGGACACTCTGTGTTGAGACAGACAGGAAAAGCTCCGGTTCATCGAACCGGAGCTTTTCTCGTAATTGGCGAAGTTCCCGCACCAGGGAACAGTCCGCGCGAGCGGCGATCGAGATGGAACAGAAGTTCGAAGTGGATACAGACACCAAGAAGTCGGATGCACTGCAGGCAGATTCGCTGGAAACAGCCGATTCAGAATCTGCTCGAGCCGAACTCACCGGACTCGACCCCGCAGAACTCGAAATCTGCCTGAAGGTCCTTTCCGAAGCCGCCGAACTCGACGACGAGCATCCCGATTCGATCACCATGCAGCGCGCTGTCGGCCATCTGTTCAAGCGACTCAAGAAGAAGCGTCGCCTCGCCTCGCGCGCAGCCGTCAACGAAGCCGACCGCCAAGTGGTCGCTGCGACTGCCACCGGTTCACCCGATCGCATCGACGACGAGACCGCAGGCATTCCGATCAAGTCGAACACCGCGGGCGCTTCCGCCGGCACGCTCATCAAGGCGCGGCCGTGCTACATCTGCAAGCAGCGCTACACCGCAGTCGACGCCTTCTACCACCAACTGTGCCCCGATTGCGCTGCCACCAGCCGCAGCAAACGTGATGCCAGCACTGATCTCACCGGCCGACGCGCACTTCTGACCGGCGGCCGCGCGAAGATCGGCATGTACATCGCGTTGCGCCTGCTGCGTGACGGCGCACATCTGACCATCACGACGCGATTCCCCAACGACGCGATCCGCCGATTCAAAGCGATGGAAGACAGCAACGACTGGATTCACCGTCTGCGCATCGTCGGCATCGACCTCCGCGACCCCGCCCAGGTTGTTGCACTCGCGGATTCCGTTGCCGCACAGGGTCCACTCGACATCCTCATCAACAACGCCGCGCAAACCGTCCGACGCTCCCCCGGTGCCTACGGCGCTCTGGTCGACGCCGAGTCCGGTGCGCTTCCCGCCGGTGAACTGCCTGATGTCCTGACTTTCGGCAAGACGAGCGACGCCCACCCCGCGGCTCTGGCCGGATCGCTGTCGGACGTCGCAAGCATCACCTCCGGAAATCTGTCCGCCGACGCGGTCAGTTCACTCGCCCTCGTCGCCAAGTCGGCGTCACCCGATCGCATCGAGCAGGGCATCGCCATCGACGCGGGCGGGCTGCTGCCCGACCTCGCGCACACCAACAGCTGGGTTCAGACCGTCGAAGAGGTCGATCCGATCGAGCTTCTCGAAGTCCAGCTCTGCAACTCGGTCGCGCCCTTCATCCTCGTTTCGCGCTTGCGCCCGTCGATGGCTGCGGCCGCTGCGCGACGCAAGTACGTCGTGAACGTTTCCGCCATGGAAGGCCAGTTCAGCCGCGCGTACAAGGGCCCTGGCCACCCGCACACCAACATGGCCAAGGCAGCACTGAACATGCTGACCCGCACCAGCTCCAAGGAAATGCTCGACGACGGCATCCTCATGACCGCCGTCGACACCGGCTGGATCACCGACGAACGCCCACACTTCACCAAGATGCGGTTGGCCGACGAAGGTTTTCACGCACCACTCGACCTCGTCGACGGTGCCGCCCGCGTCTACGACCCCATCGTTCAGGGTGAACTGGGCGTCGACCTGCACGGCTGCTTCCTCAAGGACTACAAACCCTCGCCGTGGTGATGGGCGGCACCGCCGCGGTGGTGACAGGCAGCACCTAGCCGCCCCGATGTGGCGATCTCGTCACCCCCAAACCCCCGTGTCGAGTAGCTCATTTCAGGTAGAGCACAGCATTGCAGGCGATAATGGAGCCGACACTGCTCACCGACTCGGAGGAACCATGACGATCGCCGTCGTACACAAGGACAGCCCGGAAGGCCGTGCCGCAATCGTGGCCGCTGCACGGGAATCCGTGGGTCGAAGCGAGGAACTGCTGGTTCTGCACGTCCTGGACGACGTCAACATCGGAGGCACGGTCAACCTCGGAGACACCGAGGACGATCGGGCCGCTCTTCGCGGCGAGATCCAGTCAGCGCTCGACGCCGGTGGATTCTCGGAGACGAAGTGGGATCTGCGCACCACCGAGCACGACGGCGATCCGGTGACCGCGCTCGTCAACCTGGTGCACGGCGCGGGTGTCGATCTCCTGATCGTCGGAACCCGCCGGATGTCCCCCATCGGCAAGTTCCTCCTCGAACGCCCGCTGCAGCGTCTCCTGCTCGAAGTGGAGGCTCCGATCCTCGTCGTCAAGGAACCCCTCCCCGCCGAGTGACCTCGGTCACATCACTTTCGGGTGCTCGTTTGTAGGCTGGCTCCATGACTGGAACCTCGCCCGCCCGAGAACTCGACATCATCGTCTACGGAGCGAGCGGCTTCGTCGGTAAGCTACTCGCCGACTACCTCGTCAAACATGCTCCCGAAGGCACGAAGATCGGCCTCGGTGGCCGTTCCCTCGAGAAGTTGGCAGCCACTCGCGCCGATCTGGGTACCGCCGCTGCCGATCTCCCCCTGATCATCGCCGACGCCGACGACGCCACCGCACTGAAGGCACTCGCCCAGCGAACCCGGGTCGTCGCCACCACGGTCGGCCCGTATGCCAAGTACGGCCACGCCCTTGTTCACGAATGCGCCTCCGCCGGAACTCATTACGTCGACCTCACCGGCGAGGTGCTGTTCCACCGCGAGAGCATCGACGCTAACCACGCCCTGGCCGTGTCGACCGGTGCCAAGATCGTCCATTCCTGCGGATTCGATTCCATCCCTTCCGATCTCGGAGTTCACGTCCTCCACGAGAAGGTCGCCGCCGACGGCGCCGGCGAGCTCACCGACACCACCCTGGTGGTCACGGCCCTGCGCGGCGGCGTGAGCGGTGGCACCATCGATTCGCTTCGCAACCAGATCGACGTGTCGAAAGACGATGCGCGCCTGCGGAAACTTGCTGCCTCGCCGTACTCGCTGAGCCCCGATCGTGATCGGGAGCCCGAACTCGGACGCCAGAGCGACGTGAGCGTCGTCGACGGCAAGAAGATCGATCCGTCGTTGAAGGGGTGGAAAGCGCCGTTCGTGATGGCGTCGTACAACACACGAGTCGTCCGTCGCAGCAATGCGCTCCGAGAGTGGGCGTACGGCAAGAAGTTCAAGTACAGCGAGGTGATGAGCGTCGGCTCATCGGTGGTGTCACCGGTGATTGCGGGCGGCGTGGCGGTCGGCCTCGGCGCGCTGGTCGCCGGACTCGCTCTACCTCCGACACGTTTCCTTCTCGACAAGGTATTGCCGGCTCCCGGTGAAGGTCCGAGCGAGAGCACCCAGAAGAAGGGCCACTTCACGCTCGACGTGTTCACCACGACCACGACCGGCGCCCGATACACATCACGAGTGAAGGCGAAGGGCGACCCGGGATACAGCGCGACGGCGGTAATGCTCGGCGAATCTGCGTTGTCGTTGGCGAAGGACCAAAAGGCTCTTCCCCCGGCCACCGGCGTTTTGACTCCAGCGACAGCGCTCGGCGACGTCCTGGTCGAGCGTCTACGCGCGGCTGGTTTCGAGATTTCCGCGCGCAAACTCTAGACAGAACGAATTTCACTTGATCGTTTCAGCTCTTCGCGCCCGATTATCGCAGCTCAGGGCGCGGACAGCGGTGGGAATACTCCCAGGTAACATTGATGTTGGTTCATGGCATCCATATGTGATGCTCCGCTTTCGGAAAAGTGAGGCTATTCATGACTGAGCGCGTTCAGGTCGGCAGTCTTCAGGTTGCCAAGGTTCTCTACGACTTCGTGGTCGAGGAGGCTCTTCCCGGCACCGGTGTAGACGCCGAAACGTTCTGGGCCGGCGCCGACAAGGTCATCACCGAGCTCGCACCGAAGAACCGCGACTTGCTTGCCAAGCGTGACGATCTGCAGGCTCAGATCGATCAGTGGCATCGCGATCACGCCGGCGCTCCCATCGACGCCGCCGCGTACAAGGCGTTCCTGCAGGAAATCGGCTACCTCCTGCCGACGCCTGCCGAGTTCTCGGTCACCACCGCGAACGTCGACACCGAGATCACCTCGACGGCCGGCCCGCAGTTGGTCGTGCCGATCCTCAACGCGCGCTTCGCTCTCAACGCGTCCAACGCCCGCTGGGGTTCGTTGTACGACGCGCTGTACGGCACCAACGCCATCTCCGAGGAGAACGGCGCCGAGAAGGGTTCCGGCTACAACAAGGTCCGCGGCGACAAGGTCATCGCCTGGGCGCGTGAATTCCTCGATGCGGCAGCACCTCTCGCGTCGGGATCGCATGCAGATTCAACCAAGTACGTTGTCGACGGCAGTGAACTGAAGATCACGTTGGCAGACGGTACTGTCACCACGCTCGCCCAGCCGGAGAAGTTCGTCGGCTACCTCGGCGAGAAGGACGCACCGACGAGCATCCTGCTGCTGAACAACGGATTGCACGCCGAGATCCAGATCGACGCCTCGTCCCCGATCGGCAGCACCGACGCCGCCGGCGTCAAGGACGTCGTTCTCGAATCCGCCGTCACCACGATCATGGACTTCGAGGACTCGGTCGCCGCTGTCGACGCCGACGACAAGGTTGTCGGCTACCGAAACTGGTTGGGTCTCAACCGCGGTGACTTGTCCGAGGAGATCAAGAAGGGCGCCAAGTCCTTCACCCGCACGCTCAACGGCGACCGTAAGTACACCGCAGTCGACGGCAGCGAACTCAGCCTGCACGGTCGTTCGCTCCTGTTCGTCCGCAACGTCGGTCACCTCATGACCAACCCCGCGATCCTCGACGCCGACGGCAACGAGGTCCCCGAGGGCATCCTCGACGCCTTGATCACCAGTGCCTGTGCAGTGCACGGCCTCTCGATCAGTGACGCCAACGGACCGCTCGACAACAGCCGCACCGGCTCGATCTACATCGTCAAGCCCAAGCAGCACGGTCCCGAGGAAGTTGCCTTCACCACCGAACTGTTCGGCCGTGTCGAGCAGGTCCTCGGGCTTCCGGAGAACACGCTCAAGGTCGGCATCATGGACGAGGAGCGTCGTACGACGGTCAACCTCGCCGCCTGCATCAAGGAATCCGTCGACCGCGTGGTGTTCATCAACACCGGCTTCCTCGACCGCACCGGCGACGAGATCCACACCTCCATGGAAGCCGGCGCGATGGTGCGCAAGGCCGAGATGAAGAAGCAGAAGTGGATCGGCGCCTACGAGGACTGGAACGTCGACACCGGTCTGGCCTGCGGTCTGCAGGGCAAGGCTCAGATCGGCAAGGGCATGTGGGCCATGACCGAGTTGATGGCGGACATGCTCGAGCAGAAGATCGGTCACCCCAAGGCCGGCGCCAACACCGCGTGGGTACCTTCGCCGACCGGCGCAACGCTGCACGCGACGCACTACCACCGCGTCGACGTGTTCGCTGTTCAGGACAGCCTGAAGGGAAAGCCGCGTGCGAGCGTCGACGACATCCTGACCATCCCGCTCGCTCCCAGCACCGACTGGACGGACGCGGAGAAGAAGGAAGAGCTCGACAACAACTGCCAGTCCATCCTCGGCTACGTGGTCCGTTGGATCGACGCGGGCGTCGGCTGCTCCAAGGTTCCCGACATCCACGATGTCGCGCTCATGGAGGATCGCGCCACGCTGCGCATCTCGAGCCAGCTACTCGCCAACTGGCTGCGTCACGGCATCGTCAGCGAGAGCGACGTTGTCAGTGCACTCGAGCGCATGGCCCCGGTTGTCGACCGTCAGAACGAGGGCGACGCCGAGTACCGCAACATGGCACCTGATTTCGATTCCAACATCGCGTTCCAGGCTGCCAAGGAACTCATCCTCGAAGGCGCGAAGCAGCCCAGCGGATACACGGAGCCGATCCTGCATCGCCGCCGCCGCGAGTACAAGGCCGCCAACGCCTGATTTCACCTTCTTCGAACTCGAAGCTGAACCCGAACAGCCTCGGCACCGCTCCCGGTGTCGAGGCTGTTCGCGTAGGCCCCGAAGTTTCGTCACTAGACTGGCCGAGGACACAGTCCGTTCAACAGACATTCTTCGAGTGACCAAGGTAGGGCAAGGTACGTGGGCGAACATCGCGGCGGGTCAGGCGCCAGAGGTATCAGTAAGGGGCCGATTCTCGTCGTCGTGCTGATCGTCTTGATCGTGGCAGGCTTCTTCGGATGGAAGGCCCTCAGCAACCGGATCGACGATCAGGGACAGCAGGCAGCCGGTACGTGCGTCGAGGGCAACAAGACACTCGACGTCACCGCGGATCCGTCCATAGCCCCACAGGTCGCGGAACTGGCGAAGCGGTACACCCAGACCTCGCCGGTGGTGCGTGATCACTGCATCGCCGTCGTGGTGCACGGTGCGCCGTCCGCGTCGGTCTCGACGGCACTCGAAGCCGGTCCGGCGGCCCCCTGGGACGACGCAGCATTGGGACCACGTCCCTCCCTGTGGATCCCGACTAGTTCGTTCGAACTCGCGCCACTGTCGGGCAAGGCCGTGATCAACGGTGATCCTCGCTCGCTCGCGAGTTCCCCGATCGTTCTGGCAGCCGGTCCCGAGACCGCGGCAGCATTGGCCGGCGCAGCATCGAGTTGGAAGTCTTTGCCTTCCGATCTGACGGTCGCCCTGCCGGTCGGAAGTACCGAAACCTCGATGGCTGCACAGGCGATCGCTGCCGACGTCGCCGATGCGGGTGCCGGACCGGTCACGACGGATCAGGCGAAGTCCGCTCAGGTCAACGCTGCGCTCAGTGCACGGGCGTTGCAGTTCCAATCCTTGCCGACTCCCCCCTCGTCCACCGCCGAAGCCCTCGGAGCACTGAGCGCCGGAACACCGGATTCGGTGAAAGCCGTTCCGGCCACGGAACAGTCGATAGCGCAGAGCGCGAACGCGGCGATGACGACGTACTCCCCCGCCGGCGCAACGCCAGTCGCGGACTATCCGGCGGTCATCGTCTCGGGCAGCGGGATCGACGAAACCGCGTCGCGCGCAGCGGCACAGTTTGCCGATTTCATGCGTGAGCCGAATCAGTCACAGTTGTTCGTCGGCGCCGGTTTCCGGGTCGAGGGCCAAGACCTTCCCGATCTCGGGGCGGTGTCCCCGGCCAATATCTCGTCCACGTTGAAACCGGCTTCGGCGGAGACCGCAGCGGCGCTCGGTGACATAGTCGCCAACCCGGTCTCGCCGCGTAGTGCCACCATCCTGATGGACACGTCGGCGTCGATGGGTACCGACGACGGTGGCACTACCCGCTTGGCGAACATTGCCTCGGCGGTGAATACCCAATTGGGTCGCAGCCCTGACGCTTCGGACATCGGCCTTCGCGAGTTCAGCACGGGCACCGACGGAAAACCGTCCGAGCGCATCCTGGTTCCGGGCGGTTCACTGTCCGAGCCGAATCGGCGTGCCACGATCACCGATTTCCTCAACGTGCTTCGGGCCGGCGGAAAGACCTCCAAATACCCGGCGCTTGCCAGCTCCTACAAAGCCGCCGTGGACGGTTTCGACGCGGGGCGAGTCAACTCGGTGCTGCTGATCACCTCGAGTACGCCTGACGAATCCACCACGACGCGAGCCGAACTGCTCAGCGCGATCGCCGCTGCGGGCAATCCGTCGCGTCCGGTACAGGTCGACGTGATCGTCGTCGGTGCGGGCGACGACGTCTCCACACTCCAAGACGTCTCGGATCGGACGGGCGGCACATTGGTTCGGGTCGATTCGACGTCCGACCCCGCTCTCGCGGCCGCAGTGACCAAGATGCTGTCCTGATGGGGCGCGTCGCGGTTTTTGCAGTCCTTCTCGCCCTTCTGACCTGGTTCCTGCATCGCCGACTCGTTCGCGCCACCGGCATCCCGAGGCGATGGGCTCGTCTCGCCGACACTGCGCTTGTCGTCTTGGCGGTCTCGACGCTCATCGGGGTCGGCAGCGGCGAAGTCTTTCCGACATCGTGGGCGCGACCGATCGGATTTGTCGGATGGGTCTGGCTGGCTTCGTGGCTGTATCTGATTCCCGGACTGCTCGTGATCGGCCTGTTCGCCGGGATCGGTCGACTACGTGCACGCCACACGGATACCACGACCGAAGTCGACCCAGCCAAGCGTCGTACGTTGCAGTTGGCTACGGCAGCAGTCACTCTCGCGGCGATCGGCACCGCCGGCTACGGCGTCTACGAGGCGTCGGGCCCCAAGATTTCCCGCGTCCGCGTGCCGCTCGCTCGCCTACCTGAGGGCTTCAACGGATACCGGATCGCCTTGATCACCGACCTGCACGTGGGACCGGCCCGCGGGGTCGACTTCACCCGCAAGGTGGTCGATATCGTGAACTCGCAGAATGTCGATCTGATCGCGATCGGCGGCGACCTCGTGGACGGAACCGTCGCGAAAGTTGCTCCCGATCTTGCTCCGCTCGCCGATCTTCGGGCGCCCGACGGAATCTTCGGAGTCAGCGGAAACCACGAGTTCTACGCCGACGACGGCGGCAAATGGCTCGACGTGTGGGAGACATTGGGGATCACCACACTTCGCAACAGCCGCACCTCGATCCAGCATGGCGGCGATACCATCGACATCGTGGGCATCCACGACTACACGTCGCCGGCCCCGTACGAGCCGAACCTGACTGCCGCGCTCGCAGGTCGCGATCCGAATACTTTCGCCTTGCTTCTCGCGCACGAACCGCGTCAAGCGATCGAGGCATCCGAGATGGGTATCGATCTGCAACTGTCCGGGCACACTCACGGCGGTCAGATGTGGCCGCTGCGGTATCTCGTTCCGCTGCAGCAGCCTTCGGTGCAAGGCTTGGACAGGGTCGGAAACACAGTGCTGTACACGACGCGGGGCGCCGGGGCTTGGGGTCCGCCGGTACGCGTCGGCGCCCCGCCGGAGATCACTGTTCTCGAACTCGTACACGAGAGGTGATGATCTCCGGCGGGCACACGCCTTAGTTGCCTGCGAACGCTTCGATCGGCGGGCAGGAGCAGACCAGGTTGCGGTCGCCATGTGCACCGTCGATACGACGCACGGACGGCCACACCTTCGGGCGGGCCTTGCCACGCGGGAAGACGGCGATCTCACGCGAGTACGGGTGATCCCACTGCGCTGCAATGCTTCCGGCAGTGTGGGGAGCACCGCGTAGCGGGTTGTCCTCCACCGTCCACTCGCCGGCGCCGACGCGATCGATTTCGCCGCGAATGGCGATCATCGCCTCGCAGAACTCGTCGATCTCTTCGAGGTTCTCGCTCTCGGTGGGCTCGACCATCAGTGTGCCGACCACGGGGAAGCTCATGGTCGGTGCATGGAAACCGTAGTCGGCCAGACGCTTTGCGACGTCGTCGACGGTGACGCCGGTGTCCTTGGTCAACCCACGGAGGTCGAGGATGCACTCGTGCGCGACCATGCCGTTCTCGCCGGTGTAGAGAACCGGGAAGTACTCGTCGAGTCGACGCGCGATGTAGTTGGCCGACGCGATGGCGGTCAGGCTGGCGCGGCGCAGGCCCGCAGCACCCATCATCCGGATGTAGGTCCAGGTGATGGGCAGAATGGACGCACTGCCGTACGGCGCTGCCGAGATCGTTCCTCCACCACCGAGTTCGGGGGCCATCGGGTGTCCGGGCAAAAACGGCGTCAAGTGTGAGCGCACACCGATCGGGCCGACGCCGGGTCCGCCGCCGCCGTGCGGGATGCAGAAGGTCTTGTGCAGATTCAGGTGGCTGACGTCGCCGCCGAATCGGCCCGGACGGGCAAGGCCGACAAGCGCATTGAGGTTGGCGCCGTCGACGTACACCTGGCCACCGGCGTCGTGTACCGCTGCACAGATGTCGGAGATCTCGTGCTCGTAGACACCGTGTGTTGAAGGGTAGGTGATCATGATCGCGGCGAGACGCTCGGCGTGATCGGCGATCTTCGCGCGCAGATCGTCGACGTCGACGTCACCGTTGGGACGGCAGGCGACAACCTCGACGCGCATCCCGGCCATGACGGCAGAAGCCGCGTTGGTGCCGTGAGCACTCGACGGAATGAGGCAGGTGTCGCGGTGGTCGTCGCCCCGGCTGAGGTGGTAGTTGCGGATCGCGAGCAGGCCCGCGTATTCCCCCTGGCTGCCGGCGTTGGGTTGCAGGCTGACGTTGTCGTAGCCGGTGACCGCGACCAGCCAGTCTTCGAGATCCTTGATGATCTTCAGCAGACCGGGCGCATCCGATGTCGGCGCGAACGGATGGATCGCGTTGAACGCGGGCCAGGTGATGGATTCCATCTCGGCGGTCGCATTGAGCTTCATGGTGCACGAACCCAGCGGGATCATGCTGCGATCGAGGGCGATGTCCTTGTCGGACAGCGCGCGCAGGTAGCGAAGCATTGCCGTTTCCGTACGGTAACGGGTGAAGGCTTCGTGCTGCAGGTAGTCGGAGGTGCGCTCCTGAGCAGCCGGAACCGAATTGCCCTCGGCTTCGATGGCGACAACAGCATCCTCGATCCCGAACGCGTCGAGCACGGCAAGGACGTGGTCGGCGGTCGTGGCCTCGTCGCAGGAGATACCGACATGATCGGCGTCGACCAGACGCAGGTTGATCCCGGATTCCTTGGCCGCAGCGACGACGTCGGCCGCCTTGCCCGGAACCTGAGCGAGCACGGTGTCGAAGAACGAATCGTGGACGACGGTCACGCCGCCTTCGCGCAGGCCGTTTGCCAACGCGTGTGCGCGGGCAGCGACGCGCAACGCAATCGCCTTGAGTCCCTCGGCGCCGTGGTAGCTCGCGTACATCGCAGCGAGGATGGCGAGGAGCACCTGAGCGGTACAGATGTTGGACGTCGCCTTCTCGCGGCGAATGTGCTGCTCACGTGTCTGCAGCGCCAGGCGGTATGCCTTGTCTCCGTCGGCGTCGATGGAGACGCCGACCAAGCGGCCGGGCAGCTGACGCGCATGCTTGGAGTGCACGGCCAGGTAACCGGCGTGCGGTCCGCCGTATCCCATGGGAACACCGAAACGCTGGGTGGTTCCGAAGCACGCATCCGCGCCGAGCTCACCGGGTGAGGTGATGAGCGTCATCGCGAGGAGGTCTGCGCCGACGGCAACCAGTGCGCCGCGCTCGTGAGCTTCCGCGATGATCGAGGTGTAATCGACGACTCGTCCCGAGGCACCTGGGATCTGGGCGATGACGCCGAAGAAGTCACCTTCCGGAAGACCAGCGGTGAGGTCCGCAGAGACGATCTCGATGCCGAGCGGCTCGGCGCGAGTCTCGATGACGGCGAGGGTCTGCGGGTAGAGATCGGCGTCGACGACAAATCGTGGGGACTTGCTGCGGTTCGCGCGGCGCAGGAGCGTCATGGCTTCGGCAGCGGCGGTGGCCTCGTCGAGCATCGACGAGTTTGCCAGTTGCATGCCGGAGAGATCGGCGACCATGGTCTGGAAGTTGAGGAGGGCTTCGAGACGGCCCTGGCTGATCTCCGGCTGATACGGGGTGTACGCGGTGTACCAGGCCGGGTTCTCGATGATGTTGCGCAACAACACCGGCGGCGTCAACGTGTCGAAGTAGCCGAGGCCGATCATCGACGTCGCGACGGTGTTCTGGGCTGCGAGTGCAGTCAGTTCGGCAAGTGCCTCGTGCTCTCCGACCGGAAGCGGCAGAGCGTCGAGTCCGGCAGCGATGCCGTTCGGGGCAGCGTCGAGGATGACGGAGGGAACGGCCTTGGTTGCCAGTTCGTCGAGTGAATCGACCCCGACGAGTTCGAGGATGCGCGCGAGTTCCGCGGCGTTCGGACCGACATGGCGGTCGGCAAATATACGGCTTGCAGCGTCGATCACGACAACTCCCAGACAGATCGGAGGATCAGGACACACACCGAACTGCGGTGTGTTCCTCCCCCTCTGTCGCATGCTCGATTCCCGAGCGCCTGAGAGATTCGGTAGTGATCCGCCGAAGGCGGAAGCCACAGCCTTTCCCCGTCGGCGGGTGGGTTGTCCCACCGCTTTCCAGAGGCGTCGGAGCCCGTACGGTCCTTGGTGCCTGAGAGATTGACGGGGAGGTATTGCTCCTTCGGCGCCCTGATCCCGCTCACGACTGACCTTTGAGACAAAGACTGAAACAAAGACAAGTTCGGTGAATCGGTATCCGAGGCTCTCCCGTACGCCGGCGACGCAGGCCCAGTCTAGTTGACCGAAACGCCTACCTGCACCGTGGCATCCTCCAAAGAGATGTGACGTACGTTATCCGGTTTTGCGGCTGGCGCGATTCTTGCGTCGCGAAGCCAACTCGTCTTCCGGGTTGGGATCACTTTCGCCGCCGTCGGCCCGCTCGGCGGGGAAGTCGGCGATCGTTCCGGTGAGTTCACGCATCGCGCCACTGACTGCGATGCCGAATACGCCCTGCCCACCCTGGAGGAGGTCGACGACCTCTTCGGGGGACGTGCATTCGTACACGGTGGTGCCGTCGGAGAACAGAGTGATGTTGGCAAGATCGCGGACGCCACGCTTACGGAGGTGATCGACGGCAACGCGGATGTTCTGCAGTGAGATGCCGGTATCGAGCAGACGCTTCACGATCTTCAGAACGAGAATGTCCTTGAAGGAGTACAGACGTTGGCTTCCGGATCCGGCAGCGCCACGGATCGACGGAACAACCAACGACGTCCGTGCCCAGTAGTCGAGTTGGCGGTACGTGATCCCGGCGATCTGGCAGGCACTGGGTACTCGATATCCGACGAGGTCGTCGGGGATGGAATCGTCCGGGAACAGGCCCGGCTGCAGCTCTTCGGAAGACATTTCTGCAGTCGCGGCACTACCGGCTATGCCCGTCCCGCGCTCATTCGACTGTTCTTCCACTGCCGTCTCCCTCTCGCTTCGCCATCATGTAACCAACCTGTGCTATCAGCAGTCACGAGAATCCCGTGCCGACCGAACTTTCAGATGTGAATCCAAGGCAGGTAATTCCATGAGTGGACTTACCCAGAGTACGCCTCGATCGACAAGGCGAGAAGATCTCCACCGCACGCAACGGTAAGTCCAGGAGGGTGCATGGTCAACGCAACACGCCGACCGAGACTCAACCTCTACTTGAGAGTTGAAGACTAAAGTCCGCAACCAGTCAATTCAGGCTTAACCATCAGTGGCTTTGAAATCGTCCGGCGAGATGGTGTCGAGGAATTCCTTGAACTTCTCGACCTCGTCTTCGCGCTCGTCGGGAATGACCAGACCGGCCTCGGCGAGAACAGCCTCCGACGCGAAGATCGGAACGCCGATGCGCAGGGCCAATGCAATCGAGTCCGACGGACGTGCCGAGACAGTGGTCTGCTCGTCGAAGACGAGATCCGCGTAGAAAGTGCCCTCTTGCAGGTCCACGATCCGAACTTCCTTGAGGCTCCGACCGAAAGATTCGATCAAGATCTTGATCAGGTCGTGAGTCAGCGGCCGCGCCGGCTCGACTCCCTGTTGTTCGAGAACAATCGCGGTAGCTTCGGTTTGCCCGATCCAGATCGGCAGGTACCGATCGCCGTCGGACTCTCGCAGCAACAGGACCGGCTGATTCTGAGGCTGCTCGACACGAACTCCGATCACACGCATTTCGCCCATCGAGCTTGCCTCCAACCTGACGTGATCCAGCCGACCGACTCCGATGCGGTCGTACTGAAATTCTATTCGAGTGTGCCCCGCTGATCGAGGAACTCAGCGATCGAGACTTCCCCGAACTGCCGATTTGACCAGACACGTGTGCAAAGTCAGTGACAGAGCGGCCAGCTCCCGCACCATTTCCTCGGCACGATCACGTGCTCCGGCGTCACGACCCTTGGCAACCGGTCCGGCGATCTGAGTCACCAGCCCCGCTTCGCGATCAGCAGCCAACTTGAACGCCCGCAGATGGCGAACCTCCAAGCCGTACTCGGACATCGCCTTAGCGGTGCGCGCCAACGTCACGGCATCCTCGTCGAAGAATCCCGCCGCGCCGGGAACGACCAAACCGGTGCGGATCAGATCGGTCAGAAACCGATCGTCGATGTCAGCGCGCGCGAGAAGATCCTGACGACCGACTCGAACTTCGCGATCGACCCGGAACGCCTCGGGTGAGACATCGCCCGTAGCGATCGACAGGACGCGAGCACGACGAGGCGCAGGAACTTCTGCACTCACCGTTGCTGCGCCACTGTCGATCGCTTCGAGTTGTTCTTTGATCACTTTGAGCGGCAGGTACTGATCGCGTTGAGCGGTCAGCACGAAGCGAAGACGCTCGCAGTCCTCGACAGAGAATCTGCGGTATCCCGACGGTGTCCGTTGCGGGCTGATCAAGCCCTCGGACTCGAGGAAACGGATCTTCGAAATCGTCACGTCGGGAAAATCTGGACGCAACCGATCCAGCACGGAACCAATCGACATTCCGGGCTGGCTCTGCTGCCGCACTGCCGTCATTAGCTACCCGCACCTGCTGACGACTCGCCGACCTGCGAACCGCCGGCACGAGGGCCGGTGAGGAACACCAGACGGAACTTGCCGATCTGAACCTCGTCACCATTCGCGAGAACTGCCGAATCGACAGGCTCACGGTTGACGTAGGTGCCGTTGAGGCTTCCGACGTCGACGACGTGGAAATCTGCATCTTCCTGACGGAACTCGGCGTGACGACGGCTGACGGTCACGTCGTCCAGGAAGATGTCGCTGTCCGGGTGCCGACCTGCCGACGTCGTCGGCTGATCGAGCAAGAAGCGGGATCCTGCATTCGGTCCCCGCTTGACCACCAGAAGTGCGGCTCCGGCGGGAAGGCCTTCCACGCCCGAAACCGGCTGCTCGGCGGCCGGTGCTGCAGAGGAGGTGTTGTCGAGCTCATTGAGGAAGTCCGCGCGGAAAACCGAAGTGGTCTCCGCCGGCGACTCCCCATAGCCCGCGTCGTTACCGTTCTCGCTCACTGTTTCTCCTCCTGGGTCAATCATCCAGATCATGAATCACTGGACTACGCAGTGCACTTTCTTCACGAGCATCTTTCACAGTCACGTTCGATACGGCCCTGCGCCCCGACTCGGCACATGCGTACCTAACGACCGTACCCTGCGCAGACCGCCGTGTGCAGCGAGACAGGCCGCGACACAACACGAGTTGGCCGGTCCACGCGCAGGTTTTCTACTCGGACGTGAGTCCCTTGTATGCCTCCGCGTCCAGAGTTGCCGCGAGTGCGGCGTCGAGTGTGGCCTCGTCGGCAACCTCGAGTTCGACCAACCAACCCGTGTCGTACGGGTCGGTGTTGACGAGGTCGGGCTGTCCGTCCAATTCACCGTTCGCTGCAAGAACTTTCGCAGTGAACGGAGCAAAGATGTCGGAGACGCTCTTGGTCGACTCGACCTCACCGAGCGATTCACCGGCGGTCACGTCTTCGTCGACAGCGGGAAGCTGGACGAACACGACGTCACCGAGCTGCGACTGAGCAAAGTCGGTGATACCGACTCGAACTGAGGTCGGGCCGGTTCGCTTCACCCACTCGTGCTCCGCGGTGTAGCGCAGATCGGTAGGTGTATCGAGCTCACTCACAGTGGCTTCCTTTCACAGGCCGTCCGAAAGTCGGACGCAAAAAGATCAATTTCCGGGTTGAGCGTATTGGCGCGGATTCAATTGTCGCAAGACGGAGATCGTGACCTGCTGCGATTGCTCGACGGACGACGTTCCTCCATTGCGTGCGACATTGTCGAAGACGCCTCCGGGAATGTTCAACGCTGCCGCCAATGTCGGCGGATCTCCGATCGCGGTCACAGTGTACGGCTGCTCGATCCGGGTTCCGTCCAATTCGATCTCGCCGCCACGCCCACTCACCCACGAGTTCACGCCGATACGAATGGGTTCGCCGTTCGCACCTGCGATCGAGATGGCTTCGGCACCGGCAGCACGCAGTTCCTGGATGAGATCGAGAATCACTTCCGATCCGACGCCGCCCGCCGGATCTGTCAGGGTCATCGTCACACCCGGTCCAGTGGCCGGAGCGGTCCCCACTTGAATGGAGAGTGAGGTCAGCCGCGCCCGCGCCTCGTCCAGCGCTGCTCCCGTGTTGCCACCGGCTTCCAAAGTGGCAAGCGATTCCTGAAGATTCGCGACTTCCTGCCTCAGCGCGGCTTCGCGCCGATTCAAATTGTCGAGAACCACCAGGAGGTCGGCAGGGCGCGCGGCGTCGAGTGAATCTCCGGCCACTGTGCTGCGTACCTGTGTGGCAATCGCAACGCCGAGCACGCCCAACAGCACAGCAGCGAGGATTGCGAAGACGACGTTGGTGCGGTGTTTGGACGGTGAACGCAACTCGTGACGACCTTCACCCGCAGTGGTGACGGGAGGTTCTTCTTCCGGTTCGGTCGTGGAATGTTCCGCCATGACTCACGCTCCGAACAGTCGGCGTCGCAATGCCGCTGCGTTGCCGAAGATCCGGATACCCAACACGACGACGATCGCCGTCGAGAGTTGAGTACCGACACCCAACTGATCACCGAGCCAGACGATCAACGACGCGACGAGCACGTTGAAGACGAAGGAAACCACGAACACCTTCGCGTCGAAGATTTCGTCCAGATACGCGCGTAGTCCACCGAAGACGGCGTCGAGCGCCGCAACGACAGCGATCGGAAGATAGGGCTGGATCACGTCGGGCACCTGCGGGCTGAAAACTACGCCCAGGACGATGCCGACGACCAGTGCTGCGAGTCCGTACAGGGCGGAACCGGCCTTCATCGAACTCCTTCTGTCACTTGGGTTCTGTGGGTTCTGTTGCCACTCGGACGGCGCGAGGCGCCGCAGGCGGCAGAGTCAACGAATCGTCTTCGGCCACCGCGAAACCGACTCCGTACAGTTGCGAGACGCTAGACATTCTCACGTAGGCGTCGCTGACGACGAATTTCCGCTGCAGTGCTCGCGTGTCTCCGATCGCCTCGACGAGGTACGGGGAGAAAACAGGTTGGTTGTCGACGAGCATCGCGCCGCCCGCCTGACGAATGGTCACCGTCGGCCCGATTCGCACGCCGCCGACGGCGATCGCCTCCGCTCCCCCAGCCCACAGGGCGTTTACGACGGTCTGCAGATCGCGATCGAGGACAACTGTCTTACCGCCGACACTCCGTTGCGACGCATCCGAGAGGTTCGGGCGTCCGGCCGGGTCGGTCAACGTCACCACCAGTCCCTCTCCGTGAACAGCTTCGGCTCCTGCGCCGGATTCGACCGCTCGCAGTTGGTCGAGGACGGCGCTGCCGCGTGCATCGCCTTCGAGCGCCACGCCGCGCGCGGCGTCGACGGCTCCGCCGAGTGAATCGCGGGACGCGGCCAGTGAATCGATTCGATCCTCCGCATCACGGACCTTCGCCACCAACTCGCTTCGAACCTCTTCGGTGCCGGTCACCTGCTTCGTCGCCTGAACAGCCGAGACCGTGACGATGAACCCGATCAACAGTGCGCCGAGGGCCAGCCACGGCCCCGTCTTCGAGGATCTGTTCTTGGTGTGCTCGTGCTGGCGTTCGAATGCAGTTGCCTCGTAGCCCGGGTCGAGATGTTCGGTCATGAGTGAGCGAAGCAGCGACGGTACCGGGTTACGACGGACGTCCTCCCCGGTCGACTTCATCGGGGCACGACCTCGTGGGTTCGCGCAACGTCAACGGCCTTGAGCACGTAGATCGCGGCAGTCCACACGTACAGGACGGTTCCCCAGATCAGGAAAGCGAAACCGAAGGCATGGGTGAACGGTCCGATGGCCCAGTCTCCGTGCCCGGCAAGAATCAACGGCAGCGCGAACATCAGTAGGAAGGTCGCAGCCTTGCCGAGATAAACCACCTCGGGCGGTGGCAGGCCACGCCTGCGGTAGATCGGCAGCGTCAACGCAAGCAGAAGATCACGGCCGATGAGTATCGCTGCGACCCACCAGGGAATGAAATCGCGGGCGACGAAGGTGACCAGTGTCGTCACGACGTACAGACGATCGACCAGCGGGTCGAGAAGCGCTCCCAGACGCGAGGTCTGTCCGAGCACTCTGGCCAGCTTGCCGTCGAGCCAGTCGGTGAACCCGCTGAGCATCAGCAGCGCCAATGCCCAGCCGTCCGAGTGCGTGACGAGCAACAGGTAGGCGAACAGCGGCAGAGCGAGTAGACGCACGATACTGAGCACGTTGGGAACAGTGAGAATCCGGTCCGTGGGGATCGGTTCTTGTTCGCCAGAGTTCACTGCACACACCTCGCGTCGTTCGATTGCCGTGCGGCCAGCTTTCCACAGCACGACGGACTATTCGCCGAGGCGCCGTAGCCTGAACTGTCCCGAGCGTGTCGAGCTGCCCTTATCTCCAGGCGAACACCGGCTGCTCGAGCTTGTCGATGCGCGTGTGCCGTCCGTTCAGCACTTCGCGGAACTGATAGATGACGGCTCCGGTCGGCGCATGGATCAGGCTCGTTCGGAACGGCCATTGGATCACCGGGTTCGGTGACTCCGCGATGGTGACGAAGCGCGAGTCCACGTCGAGCTCCTCCGACGTGACGGCATACACCTGGGCCACCTCGTCGGGATTGGGTACCAGTCCCCCGATGTCCTCGCCCGACCACATGACGAACGGCCGGATCACGAATCCCGAACGAGTGACGTAGTCGTCGAGCCGGCCGATGATCTTCGACTCGGGAACGTCGACACCCAGCTCCTCGGAAAGTTCCCGAACCGCTGCCTGTTCGGACGACTCGCCCGGGTCGACGCTTCCGCCCGGCAACGCGAATTGACCGGGGTGGGCGCGCATCTTGCTCGGCCGCTTCGTCACCGGGAACACTGGTGTTCCGTCCGCTGTCCGCATGACGACGATGACCACCGACGCCGAGCGCCTTCCGTCCAATTCGACCGACCGAGGTTCGAAAGCGGCAAGTGAGGCGACCACGTGGTCCCGATTCAGTAAATCTCCGTTCACCATGGCTCGACAGTAGCGCCACGAGACTGAGACCCTCAGCCAGTCTGGTCCATTTTGGCCGCTTCGCCTGATTATCGGTCTGTATTCCTGTCATGCTGAACAGGCAGAATCCACCGTGCGGCATGGCGAGAAGAGAACCTCGATGGCTGAGCAGTCCCAGACCCCCACCCCGCAGACCGACCAGAGCGCGCCGGGCGCGTCGAATCGGGCCTCTCGCTTTGCTTCCGACACGCTGAGCGTCCTGCGGCGCGTGCCGTTCACTTCGATCGTCGTCCTCACCATCACCGTCGTCGGGATCGCGACCGGCGCCCTGTGGAATCACGTCCGTACCTACTCGTGGTTCAACGACATCGCCTACGGAGTTCCTGCCTTGCAGGAAGGCAAGTGGTGGACTCTCGTCACGGGGTGGTTCTTCGGATTGACGCCGGGTCAGTATGTTTCGATCATCGTCGTTTTTGCCTTCGCGGTCGGCTGGTGCGAATGGCGCCTGGGAACCAAGAACGCGGCCATCGTCACGATCAGCGGTCAGTTGGCGGGCGAACTCGGTGCATCGCTCCTCCTCTGGGCGGGCAGCCACACCGACTGGGATTGGGCTCGCAACCTCGCCACCCACCGCGACGTCGGCGTGACCACTGCAATCATCGCCGCACTCGCCGCGACCACAGCAACACTCCGCTCGCCCTGGCGAATGCGAGTCCGCGCCATTCTGTGTGCGTACATTGCGATCGCGTTCCTCTTCGAAGGCCGCCTCGCCGACGTGCAGCACCTCATCGCGGTCGCGATATTCCTGCCGGTGGGCGAGAAGTTCTTCGGCGACGGAGAGCGCGGGTTCATCCCCCGAACGCGACGCGAGATCCGCCTGCTCGGATTCATCGGCCTGCTCCTGATCGGCGTGGTCGAGATCGCCGTCTGGCTGTTCCCCGGAAGCGGACCGTTCGGGCCGACGGAAGCCGAAACCGGTTCGGGCTGGACGGCATTGATCGACGTGGTCATCGTTGCCCTCATCGCGGACCAGTTGCGACGAGGTCGCCGCTGGGCCTGGTGGGTTGCCGTGGTGTTCGGTTCACTGACGGTCTTGGCCACCGCCCTCGTCCTCGTTTCGGTCATCTTCTTCGACTACGAGAGCGCCGGCGCCGTCACGGTCGGTACCGCGCTGCTCTGGCTTCTCGAACTCATCTTGTTGATCAAGGGCCGCCACGCTTTCCACGTACCGATGCGGCGCAAGATTCGAGGCGGGCCGTTGTCCGGGAACGATCCGCGCGCCGCCGCTCGGGAACTGCTCAAACGGCACGGCGGCGGAACCATGTCGTGGATGACGACGTGGGACGGCAACAGTTACTACTTCGGCGAGTCGGGTGAGAGCGTCGTTGCATTCCAACGGCATGTCGGTGTCGTCGTGGTCCTGGCCGATCCGATAGCGAGCCCCGACCGACTTGCCGCAGCGGTGGACGAATTCACGACGATGTCCGAAGCCAACGGCCTCACTCCCTGCTTGTTCTCCGTGGGGAAGGAGACAGCCGATGCCGCCGCCCGGCGTGGCTGGCGCACCGTTCAGGTCGCCGAAGACACGATCGTCGACCTACCAGAACTGCAGTTCACCGGTAAATCCTGGCAGGACATCCGCTCGGCGCTCAACAAGGCCAAGAAGGACGACATCACCTTCCGGATGACAACATTGGCCGACGAGCCGTTCTCCGTATTGGCTCAGGTGCGCGCCATCTCCGAGGAATGGGTGGGCGACAAGGGGCTGCCCGAGATGGGGTTCACCCTCGGAAGCGTCGAGGAGGCGCTCGATCGCGACGTCCGTGTCGGCTTGGCCGTCGACCCGACCGGAAGCATTCACGGCGTCACCTCGTGGTTGCCGGTGTACGGCGAAGGCGGCGTGGTTCAGGGTTGGACACTCGACGTCATGCGTCGACGTCCCGACGGGTTCCGTCCGGTGGTCGAGTTCCTCATCGCATCGTCGGCCCTCGAGTTCAAAGAACAAGGTGCCCAATTCGTCTCACTGTCCGGAGCACCGCTCGCACGCAGCGACGACGGCGCCGACGCCGCATCGATGGACCGCCTGCTGGACATGCTCGGAGCCGCGATGGAACCGTTGTACGGCTTCCGGTCTCTTCACGCGTTCAAGAAGAAGTTCAAGCCGAGGTACGAACCCGTTTTCCTGTGTTTCCGCGACGAGGCCGACCTGCCTCGGATCGGAATCGCACTGACGCGTGCCTACCTGCCCGACGCAACGGCTCCTCAGCTGATCAAGCTCGCCACCAGCAAGAGTTGACGCCGTGCGGTCCTGGTTCGAGCACACGGTCGTCGACACCGGCAGGCTCCCGCTGTTCTTCCTCCTACTCGCCTTTGTCCTGACGTTCCTGTTCATCCGCTTCAGCGTCCGGATGATCCGGGCCGAGGTCTCGTGGTGGCCAGGCAATGTCACGCCCGGTGGAATGCACATCCACCACATGGTTTTCGGTTTGATGATGATGCTCGTGTCCGGCTTCGCCTTCATCGCTCTGGCCGACTATCACACCCCGATCGCCAATTGTGTTCTCGCGTCGGTGTTCGGTATCGGCAGCGCGTTGGTCCTCGACGAGTACGCGCTCGTGTTGCATCTGCGCGATGTCTACTGGGCCGAGGAAGGTCGCTCGTCCATCGACGCAGTGTTCGTTGCCATCGCGATCTCGTTCCTTTTCCTTCTCGGGGTCCACCCGATCGGGTTCGCGGGAGAGTTCGACCCGTACGAGCAGGACCGCAGCCTGGCGACGTTGATCGGCGTTGTCGTCGCGATCGTGATCCAACTCGGACTCGCCGTGATCACGTTGATGAAGGGCAAACTCTGGACCGGCCTGATCGGGCTGTTCTTCACCCCACTTCTGTTGATCGGAGCAATTCGGTTGAGTCGCCCGGGTGCGCCGTGGGCGCGCTCGCGTTACCGCGACAAGCCGGCGAAGATGAGCCGGGCAGTGGCCCGTGAACAGCGTTATCGCGAGCCGATGATCCACGCGAAGATCTACGTACAGGAAACGGTGTCGGGAAGTTTCGGTTCCACTCCCCCGCCCCCACCACCGCTCCCCGTCGTCGACACCACAACCCCCACGTCGAAGGTCGGATTGTCGCGGCGGCTCTCGGACAGAATTCGCTGGCGTCGAACTCGCCGACGACTACGAACAGTCCCCGTCTGGCGTCTCCCCGTGATCCTCGTCGTCCTGTCCGTCGTCACCGCGAACATCCTCGTCGGGATCGACGGAGATCTCGTCAGCGACGGCGACGTCGGTACCATTTCCGAGGGCGTCGACGCCGGGGCCACCGCGACGCTGCTCAGCGTCATCGCCGGCGGGATGATCACTCTCACCGGTCTGGTGTTCACCGCCATCACCCTCGCAATGCAGTTCGGCGCCTCGCAGATTTCGGTGCGGGTGGTCCCGATGCTCGCGCAGCAGCGGGTGATGCGGTGGTCGATCGGCATGTTTCTGGCCACGTTCGTCTTCTCCTTGATCATTGCGCTCGATCTGGCGCTCGATTCGGAGAATTCCTCACCGACCATCTCCACGGCGATCGCACTGCTTCTGGCATTGGCCAGTGCGATCCTGTTCATCGCGTTGGTGGCGAAGGTCGGGTCGATTCTCAATTCCAGTCGGTTGCTGCGTTGGATAGCGGCCCAGGGCCGGAGCGCGACGATTCGTGCCTATCCGCTGTACGAGGACTTACCCTCGGGCGCACCGAAACCCAGTCAGCCACTTCCCCTCCACCAACCGCACGAGTCCGAAACCTCCGAGAGCGCCGACGCACTGGTGATTCGCCTGCGCCACCTCTCACCCGACGGCCGGATTCTGCTGGCGATCGATCTCGCACGCCTGCAGCGGTTGGCCGGCCGCTGGGACGTCTCGGTCGAGGTCGTCCCCAGCATCGGCGAGTTCGTCGCCCAGAACGCGCCCCTCTTCGAGGTACGCGGACCGTCGCTGAAGGTACGCCCGGACACCTTGATGTCGTGCTTGATCTTCGGTGACACGCACAGCCCGGTCGTCAGCCCCGGTGCAGCGCTTCAGTCGATCGTGGACATCGCGCTCAAGGCACTGTCACCCGCTATCAACGACCCGGGCCGAGCCGTCCAGGCTCTCGACCACATCGAAGATCTTCTGGTACTTCTCGCCCCGCGGGTCCGCTTCGACACATCAACCTCGGATCTCACGCTGATCAGAGGGCAGCAACGCACCTGGACCGATTACGTGTCCGTCGCCACCGACGAGATCCGGCACTTCAGTACCAATTCCGCGCAGGTCCAGCGTCGTCTGCGCGCGGTATTCGCGACCTTGCTCGAAGCCTGCCCGCCGGACCAGCACCCTCCGCTACTCGAGCGCGTCGACGCACTCGATGCGCAATTGACCCGAGAATGGACCGGCGCACTCGACCTTCGGCTCGCGAGTGTGGCGGATCCGCAGGGATTGGGCTCCGAAGCCGGGGCGACCGGAAGAATTCACCCGCTGATCATCGGGTCTTCGGAACTTCCGGACGATCGTTCATCCGGGCAGACCGAGTCGCGTTCCCAGCCAACCTAATTGACTCGCCAATCCAGCCGACCACACCTGGAAGCTGTGCCCTCCGTCGACCTCGGCGTACTGGACGTCCATCCCTGCGGCCTTTGCGGCTTCGTAGAGCGTTTGAAGACCTGGGCGGTAGTCGTTGTCCTGTTTGCCGACCACGAACACCCCGGCGCTGTCGGGGAACTTCTTCTCCCGGAGCAGATCCTGCGGATTCACTGCCACGAACGCGGCGTCATTGCCGCCGAACGCTGCATCGACCGTCTGCTTGCGATCGCCGAGTGTGGGTTCGATCTGACCGGACAGATCCAGGAACGTCGGATATACCGCGGGGAAGTTCGTTGCCATCTGGAACGCGCAGGTGCCGCCGTAGGAAAGTCCCCCGATCGCCCACTTCCTCGGGTCGGGATCCACCTGGAGGTTCCCGCGCACCCAGTCGGGAACATCGCGCGAAAGGTACGTCGCGACGTTCCCGAGTTGGGAATCGACGCAGAGCGGATTCGCCAGTTCCGACCCGGTCCCGTCAGCAACGACGACAACGGGAGCCAAGCCCGAATGCGCAGCGGCGTAGGTGTCCATGGTCTGGACGAGACGTCCGCCCTGTAGCCAGTCCTCGGGCGCGCCTGGTTGGCCGGCTAGCAGGACCAACACGGGCAACTCCGGTCGTGGGTTGGTGAAATACGCGGGCGGTAGGTAGATCTCGGCGTCGCGGGCGCTGAATCCGGAGACCGTCCCCGCAATCGTGACCGTGCTGACCTTGCCCGCCGACGGCATGTCCGTGGGAGCCTTCCATTGCGAAACCGGTACCGCCCCGTCCTTGCCGTCGTCCAGGTCTGCGAGTGAAACCTTCTCCGCGTCCGAGAGTCCCAGCGCTGTTCCCAACGTCGGATACGACTGGAACTGCAGATTCACGTGAGCCGCGCTCGACACGACCACCAGGAGCACGGAGACCACGGTGAGCACGCGACCGTCGATCCGCGTCGCCGCAAATACCCGCGAAACACCCAGCAGCACGCCGAGAATGCCCAACCCGATCCACACGTAGACCGGACGGGCAATCGGATCGGGGAACGGGTGCCACACCTTCTCGATCAGCCAGTACAGCACGAGAGTGATCGCGATTGCCGCGACGATGCAGACCGGAATCGAGATCAGGACGTGACGCCTCGATCTCGAGAAGATCAGCCACAGAAGTGCCAGAATTCCGAGCACCGTCACCACGGGCGGAACCGGGCCCGTGACCAGCGACAGATCCGTGATCGTGTGCACGTCGTCTCCCGTCGCAGCCCTGTTTAGACAATATCCAAGAACAGGACATTTCGGAGCTGATGGCGTCAGATCACCGCGTTCGACGCCTGGGCACGTAGGTCTCGGGCCAGGTGATCCCGACGCTCGAGAACAAGCCTCCGCAGCGACGCAGGCGCCTCCGCATTGGCCTGGATCCAGGAATCGACAGCAGAGGTGTCTTCAGCTGCCGGGAAGAGTCCGTTCACCAACCGTCGGGCGATCTCGATGCTGCGTTCGGACCACCACTTCCCCAGGGACGAGAAGTACTCTGCCGCATATCCCTCGATCAACGACGGGTCCGTGCCCGAACGGAATCCGGCGATCGTCGCATCCAGGCGGTCGTTCGAGAGTGAGCCGTCAGTGGTCGCCGACGCCCAGGCAGCCGCCTTGGTCTCGGCATCGGGAATCGACGCCGCGGCGCGGACGTACGCCGTTCGACCCGCTGACGTGCTGTCCTTGCTCAGCTCACCGTCGAAGTCGCTCACACTCGCATGGCCGGTCGCCGACAGGGCGATCCACAATGCCCACCGCAGATCAGGATCGAGAGCCAGTCCGACCGGCCCCGGGCAGGTGCCGTCGAGTATCGACCGCACCTCGTCGGCGCGAGCATCGTTGACCGCTGCAGCGGCCGACAGAGCCCGTGCCCATGCCAGCTGTCTTCCGGACTCCGGTTCGGCTTCGAACACCGCCTTCCAGGTCGTTTCCAACCAGCCTGCACTTACATTGGGCCGCAAGCTTTTCGGAACGTAGTGAAGAACCGCGTATTGGGCATCGGTCAGGATCGAGCTGAGAATCGCAAGATCTGTCTCCGCGGGAGCGAATCGTTCCACCATGTCGAGGTACCGGAACACCGAGAGCTGCGCATCACGCACCGAGTTCCACAGCGACGACCAGATCACCCCGCGCGCAAGCGGATCGCTCACGCGGTCCAGGGATGCCTCGACAGTGGACAGAGATTCCGCGTCCAATCGCACCTTGGCGTAGGTGAGGTCTTCGTCGTTGAGCAGTGTGAGTGCTCCGGGCGGAAGGTCGACCGACGTGCGTGATTCGGTGATGTCGAGTTCGACGCGTTCGGTGCGAACAAGGTCTCCGGACTCGTTGTAGTCGTAGATTCCGACTGCGAGCCGATGCGGCCTCGGGTCCGTCTGGACCAGGTCTATTCCGTCGAGCGACAGCGTGGACACTCCGGTGGTCTGCAACCAGATTCGGGCCCATTCGCGCACATCACGTCCGGAAGTCTCCGCGAGCACGTCGAGCAGATCAACCAGCGTGGTGTTCCCGAAGGCGTGGGCCTTGAAGTACCGTCGTGCCGCTTCGAAGAACGCGTCACGGCCGACGAACGCCACGAGTTGCTTGAGGACACTGGCGCCCTTGGCGTAGGTGATTCCGTCGAAGTTCAGCTTCGCAGCTTCGAGATCGACGATGTCGGCGACGATAGGATGCGTGGTCGGCAGCTGATCTTGGAGGTACGCCCACGCTTTTCGCTTGATGGCAAATGCTACCCAGGCATCGGTGAAGCGAGTAGCTTCGGCGCTGACCAGCGATCCCATGAAATCGGCAAAAGATTCCTTGAGCCACAGGTCGTCCCACCAGACCATGGTCACGAGATCGCCGAACCACATGTGCGCCATTTCGTGCAGGATCGTGTTGGCGCGGCGCTGATGCTGCTCGTCGGTTGCGGAGCCGCGGAACACGTATGCCTCGGTGAAGGTCACCAGTCCCGGGTTCTCCATGGCGCCGAGGTTGTACTCGGGGACAAAGATCTGGTCGTACTTGCCGAACGGATACGGATAGTCGAAGTGCTCGGCGTAGAAGTCCAGCCCCTGACGGGTGATGTCGAAAACGTTGTCTGCATCGAGGTGTGGAGCCAACGACGCCCGGCACAGCGCACCCAACTCGACAGTGAGTTCGCCGCGACTCCACGACGACGCCACGCGGTGATACGGCCCGGCCGCGATCGCGGTGATGTAGGTCGAGATCGGCAGCGTCGGGGCGAAAGTGACGCGTTGTGCACCGTCCACGGAGAGAGTCTGGGTCGCGGGCTGATTCGACAGGACTTCCCAGCCGTCAGGTGCTGTCACCTCGAACGTGAAGGGCGCCTTGAGGTCCGGCTGCTCGAAGCAGGCGAAAACACGCCTGGCATCGGCAGGCTCGTATTGCGTGTACAGATACGTCTGATCGTCAGCGTCGTCGACAAATCGGTGCAGCCCTTCACCGGAACGGCTGTAGTTGCCGTGAGCTGCCACCCGAACGACGTTCGATCCGCCGAGTCCGCGCAGCACGATCCGGGATCCGTCGTACTCCACCGGAATCGACGCACCGTCGACGTCCACGGAATCGACTGCAGCACCGATGAAATCGAGCCACGTGGACTCCACCGAGGACGTCAGATCAATTGTCGTGACCGTCGAAAAGGTCTTCACGGCGGAGTCGACCGCCGATCGCAGATCCAACTCCACCCGGTAACCGGCGACGGAGATGGCTCGAGATCGTTCGGCGACTTCGCTTCGATTCAGGTTCGCAGTACTCACGCACTCGATCCTGCCAGGCCGCGCGCGGCGATGTGAGCCGCCGTGCGCCTATCCCTTGAACGCGCCCTGCCAGACGGTGTCGAACGGCGTGTGTGCCGAGACGCGGCCTTCGATGCCCGCCGTGACGAACTTCTTTGCCAGAGCGACGGCTTCTCCCACGTCGGCGCCTTTTGCCAGCTCCGCGGTCACTGCGGCGGCCAGCGTGCAACCGGCACCCGAGACGCGCTCTTCGCCGACCTTGGGGGCGGAGAGAACAGTCACGTCGGTCCCGTCGAACAACACGTCGACGGCGTCGCCACCGGCGAGTTCGACACCGCCCTTTGCGAGCACGTACTTGGGTCCGAGATCATGGATACGACGTGCGGCCTCGATGAGGTCGTCGACGCTTTCGATGCTGTCCATTCCGGCGAGGGTGCGTGCCTCGAACAGGTTGGGTGTGACGACGGTGGCGAGCGGGAGGATCGAATCACGAAGTGCTGTATCGGTATCGAGAGCCGCACCGGGCTCCTGGCCCTTGCAGATCAGGACCGGGTCGAGGACGACGTGGCGCCAGGACTGCCGACGCAGGCCCTCTGCCACAACCTCGATGGTGGCGGGCGTGCCCAACATGCCGATCTTGACGACGTCCAGATCGTGAGCCGCAGTGGCAGCCTCGATCTGATCAGCGATCACGTCAGGAGCGATCGGTACGAAGCGATGACCCCAGTTGTTCTTGGGATCGAACGAGACGATACATGTGGTGGTCGCTACGCCGTAGACGTCCAATGCCTGGAACGTCTTCAGGTCGACCTGCAGGCCGGCACCGCCAGTCGCTTCGGACCCAGCGATGACATAGGCGAGGTCAACCACAGCACAATCTCCTTCTTCGGACTTTTGAAACGTGCGTGGATGGCCACGAACGCGGGACCCAGTTTATCAACCGTTCCGACGTCTGGTTTTCGGCTATGCGGGCACCGGAGTTCCCCACGCGACGTCGTTGTCCTCGTATCCGAACGGCGGACCGACGAACTCGCCGCCGCAGGTGATCAGCGCGAGGGTTTCGGGTCCGTCGAGGCTGTTCAATCGCTCGACCGGCAGCTCGCCGTCCTTGCTGTAGTGATCGACCGCATCGATACGGTAGTTCCAGGTCTGTCCCCCGGCGCCCGCCACGGTCACGACCGAGCCGATTTCCAGTGTCGAGAACTTCTTTCCGAAACCGTCACCCTGATAGATGTCGTTGATGTGTCCGGTGATCACCACGGTGCCCGCGCCGGAGCCGGGAAATGCCGAATCTGCCCACCATCCGATCTCACTGACATCCTCGGGCGGAATGAGCGAGCCGTCCGTCGTCGTCTTGATCGGCAGGATGTCAGCGGTGCTGTTGCCTGTGCGCAGCGCGGTCGGGACATCCGGACCGTCGACCACCGCGCGAATCTCTGGCGGCAAATCTTGTTGGCCGGTCGCGAGGACGCGGGTCGGCGAGTCACCGTCGTCGGAACATCCGCCGATCAAGAGCATTGTCGCCACTACTGCAGCGGCCCACGTTCGGCTGGCCGTGGATCCAGGTGCCGCTGTCACGGACGAGAAGTCGGGCCGGACGGAATCTGGGCAATTGGTACTCGGTTTCCTACGTCACGACCGGGAAGTGCGTCACCGGAATCCCCACCGTTCCCACCGGAACCGTCACCACCGCTGCCGTTTCCGCCACCGCTTCCATTCCCCCCGCCGCCGGGGCCGGGGCCGGGGCACTCACCTCCCGGATCGGTGGTGTCGCCTGCCAAGACAATCTTGACTGCCGAGAGGTTGACCGTCTGGTTCTGCGCGACTTGTCCAGGAGTTGTGACGTCGAATGCGAGCTTGGCACGTACGGGGATGACCGAACCGTCGTCAGCGTCGGTGACCGTTGACCCTGACCGGCCGAGATCTTGGGTCAACGTCATTTTGGAGATCAAATCCTGATCTCCGGTCAAGCCGGCGCCGTCGATCCGAAGGGTCCCTCGGACGGGACTTCCGTGGGCTCTGATCGTCACCGATGCGCGAAACTCGAGGATGTCTCCCGGCACTGTCCGCCACGCCTCGATCGAGTTGATTTTCGTTCCAGGCGATCCAGTCGAGATGTCGTACCAACCGTCGATCACGGCCGGATCGAGTGACATCGAATTTTCGTTGATTTCCGAGTTGCACGCGCGGGTGAGCGAAACGGGGGCAGCCGATCCCACTGCGGGGAGTGCTGTCGACACAACGGTCGCCAAGACGAAGGCCGTCGCGGTGATGCCCGCGGTACGCCTGCCGAAGATCGTCATTCTCTCGCTACCTTTTTTCCGCGGACCGTAGCTTCCGGTCAATTCAGTCAAAATACCAGTACAGCTGGACAAATAGGTCGAATTCCGTGCCGAATTCTTCTTGTTTTCTGTGAACTTCGGTTACGAGCAATTTCTCCGCACACGCGTTCGGGCAAGGGGTCCATCGGATCAACAGGGGTCAGAAGTTACATTTCGCCCGCACATCGGAGCAGATCGCACTGATTTCTCACCGCATTGGACAGGTATTTCCGTTTCATAGCGGTCAGCCGGTGGAACAACGATCACTACAACGAGCGTGCCGGGCACGTGTCCGGTCGCCCCCCCACCGAATCAAGGGAAACCGTCATGTCGGATACAACATCAGTCAAGCAGGGTTTCGCGGTAGGAACATCAATCGGGGCAGCCGTCATCTTGGTGACGGTCGGCATCGTGCAGTTCTTCCAAGGACTCGCTGCCGTCGCCGAAAACGAAGTGTTCGTAGTCGGGATCGACTACGTCTATCAGTTCGACCTGACGACGTGGGGTTGGATCCATCTCGTGTTGGGCGCGCTCGTCGCTCTCGTCGGGCTTGCACTGTTCACCGGAGCGGCCTGGGCGCGGGTGTCGGCAGTGGTGATCTGCGCGATCTCGATCATCGCGAACTTCTTGTGGCTGCCGTACTACCCCTGGTGGTCGACTCTCATCATCGCGCTGAACATCGTCGTGATCTGGGCTGTGTCGACATGGAAGCCCACCCAGACGACGCACGCCGCTACGCATGCACCGTCAACGCCGACTCGATCTGCTTGAGTTGAAAGTATGTGTAGGTGGATGGCGTATTCCGGAGAGCCGATACTGGCCCATGACTTGCTGTTCAGGCCACAGCACTCGCTGATCGACCAGAGCCTGCATTCTCAACTCGGGGCCACGACGACAAATGGCGACGGCTTCGGAATCGGCTGGTACGGGGAAGGCCCCCAACCGGCAGTTTTCAAGAGCATCGAACCCGCGTGGAACGACTCGAACCTGCGCGAAGTCACCTCCCAATTGCGCACCCCTCTGCTGTTCGCTCACATCCGCGCCTCGACGGGAACTGCAGTGCAGCGCAGCAACTGTCACCCGTTCCGGCACCGGCAATGGTTGTGGATGCACAACGGTTCACTACACGGATTCCACGACATGAAACGGGAATTGGTGACTGCCATTGATCCGTCGCTCTTTCCGGATCTCGAAGGATCGACGGACTCGGAAACCTTGTTCTTCCTCGCGCTGACGTTCGGCCTGACCGACGATCCGTTCGAAGGTGTCGCGAGGGCCGTCGGATTCGTCGAGCACACGGCCCGCTCGCAGGGAATCGACAATCCGGTTCAGATGACCGTCGCCACGTCGGATGGCATCTCCACCTGGATCTTTCGCTATTCCAGCGAGCACCAGTCGAGGTCGTTGTTCTTCTCCACCGAGATTTCCACGTTGCGCAAGCTCCATCCTGAGGTGGATGCCCTGCACCATCTGAGCGAGGAGACCCGAATCGTCGTATCCGAGCCTCTGCGCGACCTTCCCGGCGCCTGGAACGAGGTTCCCGAATCCGCCGCAGGCGTCATCCGGCCCGGACGGGACGAGATGCGGACCTTTGTGCCGATCCCACCAGCCTGAGTGGGTCACACAACCAGTCATAGCTGTGAAATAGCTTGCATTCGAAGCGCTTTCACGAAAACCGAGAATGGGAAACTTGGCACACTAGTCACGCGAGAGGATGAGCCGGAACGCCAAGCGAGCCTTCTCCGTATCCGGAGTGCCACCGGTGAGCAAATCGTTGTAGATGAACGACTCACCCACGCGAACCAGCAGATATGCCATGTCCTCGACGGGCAGGTCTGGCCGAATCTGCTCCGGTATTTCAGCTTCGATCAGCCTTCGCACGGATTCGACCATCGTGCCCTGAATCGGCCCCAGTCCAGTTGTGAGTATGCACAACGCCTTTTGCGGTTCCCGAGTCAAATACGTCCGGAAGAATTCGGTCTCGATTGTCGCCCGTGCATGGTAAGTGAGGACGTCGACAACCCTTGACGCTCCGCTTCCGCCGCACTCCTCGAGGCCCATTCGCCACGTTCGGCGCGCCAGCGAATCGAGCACGTCACCGGTAATTGTGTCGCGATTCCCTGCACGCCGGAACAAGGTGGTCCGATCCACCCCCAACTCGGTGGCCAAAGCGTTCACATCGAGCGGTTTTCCGGCTGCGAACTGTCGTCGGGCGGCACTCAACGCTTCCGCGCGGATGTCACGTGTCTCGGCCATGGAGTGAATGTATCGCTGACGACGTGCTGGTCGGTAGCCGGAGGCGATCAGACGGCGCCATCGACGGCAATCGTTGCAACATTCATTGACTTTGTTGCAGGTGAGTGTTTATTGTTCCCCGGTACGTGATTCCAGTCACAACAGTTCAGTTGTTTACGGAGGAATGCGATGAACGATCACACGTGGACGACCCGACGATGAGCCCACTTCTGCAAGTACGAGACCTCACGGTTGACATTGGGACAGAATCGATTTCGAACAGACTCCTCGACCGAGTGAGCTTCGAGTTGGGGTCGGGCGAAATCACCGGCCTCGTAGGAGAGAGCGGGAGCGGAAAGACACTGACCGGACTCGCTCTGCTCGGTCTCTTGCCCCGTACGGCAACAACCAGCGGAAGCATCCGTTTGGAAGGACAGGAACTTGTGGGTCTGCCCGCCGCCGAGTTGAGGAAAATACGCGGTCGCGACGTCAGTATGGTCTTCCAGGACCCGAGTTCGGCTCTCAACCCCTCCGTCAGCATCGGTCGCCAGATCGTCGATGTGTTGAAGGCCCACCGCGACATCACGAAAGTCGATGCGGAGGACGTGGCTACAGATCTTCTCCACCAGGTCGGTCTGGCCGACCCGAGCAGAACCTTGAAGTCGTTCGGGTACGAGCTTTCCGGCGGGATGTGTCAGCGGGTGATGATCGCGATGGCCCTGGCATGCGGTCCGAAGTTGCTGATCGCGGACGAACCGACAACAGCGCTCGACGTCACCATCCAAGCTCAGATTGTCGATCTCCTTCGAGAACTGGCCGAACAGCGCGATCTTGCCGTGTTGTTGATCAGTCACGACCTCGCGGTTGTCGCCGAGGTCGCGGATCGAGTCATCACCATGTTTCGCGGCGAGATCGTCGACGTCGCGCCACGAGACGTGCTGCTTCGGCGGCCCGCGCATCCCTACACGTTCAGCCTTCTCGAGGCGGCACGCTCGACATTCGAAGAAGTCTCCTCCCAATCACCCAAGGCGCGAGGCGATTTCACCAGCAAAGCCCCTGCTGACGGCGTGGGTTGCCGATACGTCGCCCGGTGCAACTACTCCGAGGAGCTCTGCATATCCGATCATCCACTTCTGATCGGATCACCGGAATCGGCAACAAGATGTCACCGCAGCGACGAACTCGAGTTGCTCGGACTGGTGAGCTGATGAGCAACACCGACGTCATCGTCGACGTTCGGAATCTGGCAGTCGAGTACGGACGCGGACGCAAAGCTCTTCGCGCGGTCGACGACGTCAGCTTCTCCGTACAGAGGGGCGAAACCCTTGCGATAATCGGTGAATCAGGATCGGGAAAATCCTCGACGGCTCACGCTCTCGCGGGTCTGGTGGCTACGGCCGCAGGCTCCATCACTATGAATCTCGACGACCCGGCGTTCGGCAAGGGTGGATCTTCCCATCTCATTTTTCAAAACCCTACGTCGGCCTTGAACAATCGGATGGCCTCATGGGCTTGCGTAGCCGAGCCGATGGCGCCAGGGCGTCTGCGCATCCCACAGTCCTTGCGGCCGAAAGCCGTCGAGCTGTTGCGTCGGGTCGGTCTCGGCGCTGAGCTTGCCGACCGCCTCCCGACCCAGCTCTCCGGTGGCCAACGCCAACGCGTGACCATCGCTCGTGCACTTGCCTCCAAGGCGCCACTGATTCTCTGCGACGAACCTGTTGCCTCCCTAGATGTTTCGCTTCAGGAAGAGGTGTTGCAACTTCTTGCCGATCTCCGAGAAGAACATGACCTCACGTACATCTTCATTTCGCACGATTTGGGTTCGGTGGCACGGATCGCCGATCGCGTCGCGGTGATGTACCTCGGCCGAATCGTCGAGATCGGACCGGTTGCCACGGTCCTGAGGACTCCATCGCACCCCTACACGCAGGCGCTTCTCGCCGCGGCCCCGCACATCGAACTCGAGCGGCGCAGTCGTCGGAAAGCATTGGTGCGGGGCGAGTTACCCGACCCACGGAATCCACCCTCGGGCTGTCGATTCCGCACCCGCTGCCCGTTTGCGATGGATCGCTGTGCGTCGGAAGCGCCGTCACTTCGCGCGGCCTCGAATTCCGCACACAGCTCCGCCTGCCATCTATCGTCCCCGGCCACATCGATCGGAATCTCCAACCCGCCGCAGTAAATGCGTGCCGCGTCAGTCTCCCCCTTCCGAGAAGACCAAAGCGAAAGTCCACCATATGAATCCGCGTCTGTCTTTGCGATCCCGATATCCGATCACACGCTTCCAGAATCATGGGAAAAGTGGCCCACGTGTGCTGGTAGCTGCGTTTGCACTTTCTGCTCTTGTGCTCAGCGGCTGTTCGAGCAGCGCCACCGGTACCGCCGGCGATACCGGACCTGCCGATCCGAACGCCGAACTCAAGGTCGCGACATCGCACGTGCCCGCCTCGCTCGACCCGTGTGCGGGAAACATCGGATACGACATCGACTACTTACAGTTGATGTATGCACCACTGATCGATGCGGAACCTGCCACCCAGAAGTTGCGGCCCGGAATCGCCAGCGAGTGGGGCTTCTCCGGACCGGACAACCTGACGTTCGAGATGACGTTGCAGAACGGCTTGACCTTCCACGACGGTACAGCTGTCGATGCAGCAGCCGTCAAGGCAAGCATGGAACACTGCTTGAGTCTCGGAATCGTTTCCGTCCCGACGATCAAGAGCATCGAAGCAACGTCCCCAGATCACGTCACGATCTCGTTGAGTTCACCTACCTCCGGTTTACCAGGCTGGCTCAACGGCAGATTGGGAATGGTGGTCTCCCCCACTGCGCTGGCAGCAGCAGGGGCAGACTTCGCCAACAAGCCTGTAGGCGCAGGGCCGTACACATTCACCAGCGCAGTCCCGAACAGTTCATACACATTCAGTCGATTCGACGATTACAAACCGGCAGGTCCACCCAGCCCCCAGCTCGCCAAGATCCAGATCCAGGTGATCTCCAATCCCACAGCGCTGACAAATGCCCTGACATCGAACGCTGCGGATTTTGCATACGGGCTCACACCGTCGAGTGCTCCGATCCTCGAACGGAATCCCAACCTGAACGTCAGTCACGACCCGAGACTCGGAGTTGCGCTCGTCGTGATCAACAACAAGAACCCTGTGGTTAACGACGTCCGGGTTCGTCTGGCGATGCAGTATGCGCTCGACCGCAAGGCAATTGCGCGAGCCGCGCTGGACAGCTCGGAAGGAACTGCGGCGTTCGGTCAATATCCTCCCGGTTCGCAGTTCTACGACGAGGAAACCGAAGATGCATGGCCGTACGACCCGGAGAAGGCCAAATCGCTGCTAGCGGAGGCGGGGTATCCGAATGGGGTCACCGTGCGCGGACTAGCAGGCAACCTACCGCCGTACTCGACCAACGCGGTCCTTGTCGGAGAACAATGGGAGAAAGTCGGCATCAAGGTCGACTTCGTCGAAATGAGTGGACCTCAGGCGATTACGGAGTTCGTCGCACACAACAGCGCGGACGTCTTCAGCGTGGGATGGCCCACGCGAGCATCCGCACCGCTCAATTTCGAAGCCTCTCTGGGTTCGCGATCGTACTTCCGGCAGAATTCCGTCCCCAACGAGGAGTTGGAGAAGCTGATCGCACTGCTGAACAACACGTATGACGAAACCGCTCAGCTCGACATCGTCAAACAGATCAATCAAGTCGTGATCAAGTCCGCTGAGTACGTACCGTTGTACTTCACTCCCGACGTGGTCGCCTACACGAAGAACGTCCACGGGGCCGTTCCCGCACTGAACGGCTCCCCCAATCTGACGTACCTCTCGAAGTCATGACGACGACCGTTGTATCGCAAGAGAATTCGTTGGCCCCCGAGCCTGAGAGCGTTCCGACCCGAAACCCTCACCGATCGCCGGTGAATCCTTACATACGGATGATCGGCGTCCGGTTCGCACAGATAATTCCTACCGCGATTATCGCTAGTTTCATAACCTTTGCCCTTATCCGGATAATCCCCGGTGGACCAGCCGAGGCACTTCTCGGTCCGAACGGCAGCGATGAAGCGATCGCGGCACTCAACGAGCGCCTCGGATTGAATCAACCTCTGCTGGTCCAGTACTGGAACTGGGTGGTGTCGGCTCTGCACGGAGATCTGGGAACGTCGCTACAGAACAGCGCCCCCGTCGGCCCACAGATCCTTGCGCGCCTGCCGGCGAGCGGCGAGCTCGTGGTACTCGCACTGTTACTGTCCGCCGTCGTCGCCATACCGCTCGGTGTGTGGACCGCGACGCGGCAGGGACGACGCAGCGATGGTCTGACCCGCACGGTTTCGGGGATCGGACTCGCGGTACCGGACTTCTTCCTCGCTATCGTGCTGGTCGATGTCTTCGCCCTCGGTTTGGGAGTTCTACCGGTGCTCGGCTGGGTTCCTCTCGAGAACAGTGTGATCGACAACCTGAGCCATTTGGTCCTACCAGCAACGGCGCTCGCTGCCGGCGCAGCATCGATTGCGGTTCGGCAGACCAGGGCTGCGATGATCGAGACACTGTCAAGTGACTACGTACGAACTGCGCGTGCGATGGGTATCGACGAGCGGAAGATCGTGTGGCGCTGCGCGCTACGAAACATCGTTCCCACGATTGTCACTGTCTATGGATTACTTGCCGTGGCGATGCTGGGTGCGACGGTCATTCTCGAGCAGATCTTCGTGCTGCCGGGCCTCGGGAGCGCTCTCGTCATTGCGATCGACACGCGAGATTATCCGATGCTTCAAGGCATTGTGTTGCTGTTCGTCGTGATCGTGCTTCTCGTGAACATCCTGGTCGACGTCGTCAACAACATGATCAGCCCACAATTGAGGAAGGGAACGATCTCGTGAGCCAACTCGCGCTGACCACCGCAGGCGAGACCCGCTCCAAGTGGGCTCTCCCTCGACTGCACCCCGGATTATGGCTCAGCTACTGCTTTCTCGGAACGCTGATAGCGGCGTCCGTCTTGGCCTCGTTCGTGGCTCCGCACAGTCCGACCGATCAGAACCTGACCAACACGTTCGCCGGTCCGAGTGCACAGCACCTGCTTGGCACTGACGGCTTCGGTCGTGACGTGCTCAGTCGATTGATCTGGGGAGGACGCTCCGCCTTCTTCGGCGTCGCGATCGCTGTCGCTGTCAGTCTGCTGTTGGGAATTCCGTGGGGGTTGATCGCCGGATATTGGCCACGCTGGATCGGCGCGTCACTCCTCCGGGTGGCGGACGCATTGCTGGCATTCCCAGGTTTGGTTCTCGCAGTGGCTATTACCGGTGTTCTGGGGCCGAGCCTGATCACGTCGATGTCAGCGCTCGGAGTCGTCTATGCACCCACAATTGCAAGAATTCTGGCTGCCGGGGTCAGCGAAACGAGGAACCGAGACTTCGTTCTGAGCGCGCGACTCTCAGGATGCCCGCCGCACGTAGTGCTCCTGCGTCATCTTCTTCCGCACGCAATCGGGCCGGTTGTCGTTCAGGTGACCGTGCTCACCGGCCTGACTTTTCTCGCGCAGGCGGCACTCTCATTCCTGGGGTTGGGAATACAGCCCCCCACTCCGAGTTGGGGCGGTGACTTATCCGATGCGTACCTGCACATCTTGAGTGCACCACAACAGATTCTCCCCTCCGGCATTCTGATTTCATTGGTCGTCCTGGCCGTCTACCGAGTGGGTGATGCCGTCCGGGACCGCATGTATGTCAGAGGGAGATAGCCGGCGTAGAACAACCATCCGACTCGACTGTTCGAAGACCACACCACCAGCATGAAGGACTATCGATGACCTCGATCGCACCAGAAACCGCGCGCCGCGTCTTCCGTGGAGCCGAACCAATACACGGCATGATCTACTTCACCCCTTTCGGCGCGGAAGCATATGCCGCACTGGGCTTTACACACCCTCGAATGGGCTACTTCGCTTCGCGGTCTGCGCCCATGGGCGCAGTAGCGGCTGAAGTCACCATCGCTACGTTCTTCAACTTCAACCCCGAACTGGTACACGCGGTGCTGCCGGAAGCCTGGACAATCGCCACCCCCGAACAGATCCTCACCGCTCGACTCGACGCTGTCGACCGTTCGCTGCGCAAGGCCTGGGGAGAACATGTCGACGGCACCGAAGTTCGCGAAGCTGCCGAACTCGCACGTCGAGCCGCGGAACGCGCCTGCAACAGACCACAAGGGCGACCCCTGTTCGGTGGGCACGCATCATTGCCGTGGCCTGAGGAGCCTCATCTCGTGTTGTGGCATGCCCAATCCTTGCTCCGGGAGTTTCGCGGAGATTCTCATGTCGCACTTCTTCACGCCGAGGGACTCAACGGTGTCGAAGCGTTGGTAGTCCACGCCGCAACCGGTGATGTTCCTGCTGCTGCTCTGCAAATGAGCCGGGCATGGGACAACGATCAGTGGGCGGAAGGCGTCGAAAGTGTGCGGGCGCGTGGATGGCTCGAAGACGGCCCCGAGCTTCACCTGAACGAGGTGGGTCGCGATCGCCGAAAGCGGGTTGAGCATCAGACCGATGTGCTGGGGTCGTACCCGTACGAGGCGATCGGAGAGACCGGATGCAGTCGACTGATCGAAATCTCGGAACGTCTCTCCGGTGAAGTGATCGATGCAGATCTCGGATTTCCGGCAGCACTGGCAGCACGTCGCCGATTGCGTGCGTGACAGCAGGTCGTGAGTGTCGAACGTGGCTGGTGGTGATACGACGAGGGTGTCACCACCAGCCCCTTCACACAATTATCGCCGAAGTCGGCTGCGCCCCAATCTGCACAGTGAGAAGGCATCCGGATGAGACTGCCGTTGTGCCGAATTCTCCCGCGGGATGGGTCAAGATGGCTAGATGTGGAAACAGGCACTCGGGTTTGCTTTGTTCGGTGCGACCGTTGCCATCGTCACGGCGGCGCTGACACAGGGATCGGCACAGGCGTCCGCCACGATCACCCTCTTTTCGGGTGGCACCACAATCTCGGGCTTCGCGGGTGAATCGCAATGGACCTGGCCCATCGAGGCTGCGGTGATCGGCGCCCTTCTGGGCGCGCTGACCGGGTTCGTGCTCCGCCTCGCGGGCGTGCGAATCTCCGGAGGCCAGGACAATCGAATGGTTCCAACTGTGGTGGCAGGCCTCGCAGGCGTCACGCTTGGGTTGACGCCCCTGTTGGTCTTGATCGGCATGGCATTCACCGGGTCGGTTGATATCGGATGGTCCCCGCTCCTGGTCTATGCCGTAAGCGGTCTCCTGACGTATGGCATTTCGGTCGCCGCCGTGTTCGGAGTCCTCCGCGCTGCCGGGGATCGACTTACCGTTCGCACGACGCGAGCGGTCGCGGCGATGCTTCCGGTCGGGGCGTTGGCGGCGACGACTGTAGGTGTCGGTACTGCGTGGAAGCTGGGCTTTTCCACCGCCGCTCCCACCTGGATTGCAGTCGTACTGCTGGTGGTGCTCGTATTGGCCGTGACGTTCGTTGCGGCCAGGGCGTGGGCACTACGGATGCAGGCTCGTGACTTTCCAGAAGTGGCATAGGCGGTGGAACGATTGATTCCGACGGGCGCATCGAGATGAGGGGCGAGCGAATCTTCGCGGGACTCGTCGTCGGCCTTCTGCTCGGGCTGTTCGGCTATCTGCCGTTGGTACTCCTGTGGCAACATTTCGCAGATGTCCCGCAGCCGCAGCTTTATCCGAACCGTTCGTTCACGTCGTTCGGCCCCAACCCGCCACCGCTCACCTACTGGATAAGTTGGGCGGCGCCTGCCGCCGTGTTCGTCATTCTCGGACTTATGACTATTCCCAGCCGCACCGGCAGGCAATTCGCGTTGCCATTGGTGCTCGCGTTCCTTTCTGTGGCAGCAATGGTGGCGTGGTTCTGGATCTCGATGGAACTGTTCTTCAGCCCCGACTGATCACTCACTCGGCTGCGTATCGCGAACCCCACTGCGCGCACGCGCAATGGCGCCCTTGTTGCGCAATGCGATCCCCTGATGCACCGCAGCAAGTACCAATGCCAGCACTGCAGCAGGGAGGCTCCCCACCATCGACAGCAGAGAAGGCATACCAGAGCTGAAAGCGGTAAAGAAACCCAGTACTGCAGCGCAAAGCATTGTCGCCGAGACGATCCAGGAAACTAATGGTCGTGGGATCACGGCTGGAATAACGCACAGAGCCACCGGCAACGCCAGCACCAAGAAGAGCTCCCGCCCGAAATAGTCGTGAATCGAGCGGTAACAATCGGCAGAACTGAGCGGGCCGAGGCCTATTTCGCAATCGGTGATCTCGTACAGCGGCCACTGTGCCGTCGCGGATCCCAGAATCCCGGTGGCGACCGCCAATACAACCCACGCGATCCGAATCCCAATCATACGAAGAGATCATGCCAGTAGGCGAAATTGCGCTCCGGAGAAGAAAGCAATTACGACTCGAACTGCGTGGAAGGTCGATACCGTCAACGCTAATCAAAGAATGGATCAAACTATGTTGATCGCATGGGGAGCACTGGCGCTTGCCACTGGTGCCCATATCTATGGCGCTCGCCTCGCAACTCACGGCGACTACGGGCGGAGATTACCTCTCTCGGTAGGACCGACCTCCTCGCGAGCGGCACAACATGTCCGACGTGCTCAAATCACGGGCTGGGTATCGAGCTTGATCGGAGCATCTGCCATCGTCGACAACTATTGGGAGACAGCACCTCTCTTGAGTGCGGGTATCGCAGTCGCTGTACTCGGAGTAGTTGACGGCCTACCGAGTTTGATTGTCACCCTGATGCACAATCGACGGCCGCAACAGGGTTGAAGTTTTCGATTATGTTTTGTGGAAGGGTGCTTGCATGGCAACACAACCGCATGGCCAGTCCATAACCCCGGCGTGGAAAGTATTCACGGCCATCGGTTTTGCAGGTGTTGTGGGCGCTGCCGTGACGTACTTCCGAGACGGGTGCACTTTGGCGATCATTGGCGGGATGGTCATCCTCGCGATTGGTCTGCCGCTTACTGTCTGGTCCATCCTGCGAATGCTGCGTGAGAATCGAGGACATCGCCTTCATTGGTGGAGAACACCGCCGGTCAATCCGAGGAACGTCGACCTGTCTCGTGCTGTCGGCATTCCGACTACAATTTTCGGTGCACTGACCATCTGGCTGAATACAGCAGGTTCGGCGCCGTGGTGGTTGGCAGCAATCTTTACCGCCATTCTGATCGCGCTCTTCGGAGTAACCGTTGCCGTTCACAATATTCGCCTCAGTCAGCGAACCTGAGCTAGCCTTCCGCGCATGCCGGTTTCCGCGAGTGTCCGTGCGCGCCTTCGCTCCCACTTGCATCCAGACGACGAGATCCACTACGCGTTTCCAGCAGACGTTCTGATGAGCGCGAAACCGACGAAGAATATGTTGCAGTCGTGAACGCTGCCGACGCGGAGATCACGTCACCGCAGGACTTCCCGCATGATCCGTTGCCGAAACTTTGAAGGCACAAACAAAAAGGCAGTTTCTCATTTCTGAGAAACTGCCTTTTTGATCTAACTTCGGTCGGGCTGACAGGATTTGAACCTGCGACCACTTGACCCCCAGTCAAGTGCGCTACCAAGCTGCGCCACAGCCCGTCCCACGCCCTTGTTTCGGGCGCTTGGAAAGATTACATCAGGGACGGGCCGAAGTACCAATCGGCTGGTCAGAGCCGTTTCAGTACCGAATTGGACGCAGAATCAGCGGCCCTTACGGTCACGCTTCTCGCGCACTCGGACGGATACGCGGATCGGGCTGCCGTCGAAGTTGAACTCTTCACGCAGACGCCGCTCGATGAAGCGGCGGTAGCCGGCCTCGAGGAAGCCCGTGGTGAAGAGAACGAATGTCGGCGGGCGTGTGCTTGCCTGCGTCGCGAACATGATGCGCGGAAGGCGACCACCACGCATCGGAGGCGGCGTTGCTGCCACAACTTCCTTGAGCCAGGTGTTCAGGCGACCCGTGGGGATGCGCTTGTCCCAGGACTCCAGAGCCGTGTCGAGAGCCGGCACGAGCTTCGCCACGGCGCGACCGGTGTGGGCGGAGATGTTGACTCGCTGAGCCCACGGAACGCGGACCAGATCGCGGTCCACTTCCTTGTCCAGCATGAGTCGACGGTCCTCGTCCACGAGGTCCCACTTGTTGAATGCGATCACCAATGCACGACCCGTGTCGGCCACCATGCTCAGAACACGCAGGTCCTGCTCGGTGATCGGCTCGTGCGCGTCGATCAGCAGGATCGCAACCTCAGCGGCCTCGATCGCGCTCTTCGTACGCAGCGACGCATAGAACTCCGCGCCGCTGGCATGGCTGACGCGCTTGCGCAGACCAGCCGTGTCGACGAAACGCCAAGGGCGCCCGCCGAGTTCGACGATGGAGTCGACCGGGTCGACGGTGGTGCCGGCAACATTGTGCACGACGGACCGCTCGTCACCGGACAGCTTGTTGAGCAAGCTGGACTTTCCGACATTCGGCTTTCCGACGAGAGCAACACGACGCGGACCGCCGCCGGGGATACCTTCACGCGGGGTTTCCGGCAGCTTCTCGAGAACCTCGTCGAGCAGGTCGCCGGTACCGCGGCCGTGCGTCGCACTCACGGAGTACGGCTGACCGAGGCCCAAGGACCACAGCGCTGCAACCTCGGACTCGGTGCGTCCGTCGTCCACCTTGTTGGCAACGAGGATGACCGGAGTCTTCGAGCGGCGAAGCACGCGAGCAACAGCTTCGTCCGTCGCGGTAGCGCCGACAACAGCGTCGACGACCAGGAGAATGGCGTCAGCCGTTCCCATGGCCAACTCGGCCTGACGGGCAACGGCCTGCTGAAGGCCCTTTGCGTCGGGTTCCCATCCGCCGGTGTCCTGGACGAGGAAGCGTCGTCCGGCCCAGTTCGCCTCATACGACACGCGGTCACGAGTGACGCCGGGGATGTCCTCGACTACCGCTTCACGACGGCCGATGATGCGGTTGACGAGCGTCGACTTGCCGACGTTCGGTCGACCGACAACAGCCAAGGTCGGGACGGCAATGTGCGCTTCGCCTTCGCCTTCCGCTTCGAGATCGGCGTAGTCCCACTCCGATTCCTCGGACCAAGTTCCGTCACCGGCATATTCGGTTACCAGATCGTCGCTCACTGCACTGCTCCAGTTCTGTCGCTGACCACCAACAGCAACTTGGCGATCACATCTTCAATTCCCAATTCGCTCGTATCCACCAGAATGGAATCCTCGGCAGGGCGCAACGGCGACACTGCCCGAGTCGAATCGAGATGGTCACGGCGCTGCACATCAGCCAGCACCGCTTCGTAATTGTCTTCGCGGCCTTGGCCGACGTTCTGCGTATTACGCCGTGCCGCACGGGTTTCCGCCGATGCGGTCAAGAAGATCTTGACGTCTGCATCGGGGAGTACGACGGTTCCGATGTCGCGACCTTCCACGACGATCCGCTCCGCACCGGCCGCCAACTCACGCTGAGTGGCGACCAGCAGGTCGCGAACTTCGGGTACAGCCGACACCGCGGAGACAGCCTTGGTTACCGCGTCGCCGCGGATCTCCTCGCTGACGTCCGCGCCGTCGAGATGCACCTGCTCGCTGCTCGGATCGGTACCGATGGACCATGGCAACGCCGCAACGGCGGCCGTGATCGCGGCGGAATCCGCCAGATCGATTCCCTGACGCAGCACGTGCAGGGTCGCGATCCGGTAAATGGCTCCGGTGTCGAGGTAGCGAGCGCCCAAACGCTGCGCCAACGCGCGAGAGACGCTGGACTTGCCGGTTCCGGACGGTCCGTCCATAGCGACTACCAGCGGCATGGACGAATCGGTCACAGGCCGACCGCCTCGTACAGTCCACCGACCTCGCTACGTCCGAGGACGCGCTGCGTTCCCGGACGCTGATCACCGAGAGCGACAACTCCGACGTTGGTGCGAACCAGACGGACAACGGGGTGACCGACGGCATCGAGGAGGCGACGCACGATGTGCTTGCGGCCCTCGTGCAGAACGAGCTTGACGAGCGTCTTGCCCTCGTTGATCTCGAGCACGGTGAACGCGTCCACCTTGGCCGGACCGTCGTCGAGGGTGACGCCGTCGCGCAACTGCTTGCCGGTGCTGCGCTCGACAACGCCGTGAACCGTGGCGAGGTACGTCTTCGGAACCTCGAACGACGGGTGCATCAGGCGGTGAGCCAGATCGCCGTCGTTGGTGAAGAGGAGCAAGCCTTCGGTGTCGGCGTCGAGGCGGCCGACGTGGAAGAGTCGCTGACCCGACTGAACGCGCTCGGAGACGATGTCGCCGACGCACGGACGACCGAGATCGTCGGACATGGTGCACTGCCAGCCACGCGGCTTGTTCATCGCGAGGTAGACGAGGTCCTTCTGCACGACGACGCGGACGCCGTCGACACGAACCACTGCGTTCTCGGGGTCGACACGCAGACCCTGTTCGACCACGATGCGGCCGTCGACCTCGACGCGACCCTGGTCGATCAGCTCTTCAGCTGCACGGCGTGATGCGACGCCGGCCTGAGCCAGCACCTTCTGCAAGCGGACGCCGTCGCCCTTCGGCGGGCCGTCGTGCTTTGTGATCTCGGCATGCTGGTGACGCGCCGGCTTGGCGTTGGAGACCAACGGGTTCTGAGAGACGACACGCTGCGGCTTCTCGGTCTTCGGCTTGCCACGCTTGTTGGTCGCCGGCGGTGTGGGAGCTGCCGGGCGCTTGCGCGGAGGTCCGTCGAACTTGGATCCACGAGGTGCGTTCGACCATGCGCCGCCACGAGGAGCGTCGGGGCGTGCGCCGCGCTGATCGTCACTACGACGGTCAGCGCCGCCACGCGGTGCGCGACGGGCGTCGACGTGGGGGGTACGGCGGTCATCGCTGCGGGGTCCGCGGCGATCGTCCGTGCGCGGGCCGCGCCGATCGTCGTTGTAGCCACTACGACGGTCGTCCGTACGTGCGGGGCGACGGTCGTCGCTGCGCGGCGGGCGACGGTCATCACTGCGCGGCGGGCGACGGTCATCACTGCGCGGCGGGCGACGGTCATCATTGAATCCACCGCGACGGTCGTCCGTGCGGGGACGGTCGGATCCGGCGTTGCGGTCGTATCCCGAGGTACTGCGGGAAGTGTTGCTGCGTCCACCACGGGGCGCTTCGCTACGTGCGCCGCGGGGGGCGTCGCTGCGACCACCACGGGGGGCATCGCTGCGTGCGCCGCGGCTGTCGCGGGAGTTGTTACGGTCCGGTGTGCCATCTCGGCGAGCGGGATTGTTCACTTTTTTCCTGTCAGTTTTCTACTGTTTCCCGAGCGTGGTCGGGTCTTTCTCGGTGCTGACGAGCGCCGGAATTCCGGTCAGTCGTCGACTTCGGCGTCCACTACGTCAGCGGGCACGTCTGCCTTGTTCATTCTCGCAAATCGCGGATCGGATTCCAGGCTTTCGCTGATGTCGTCGATGAGATCGACATCAGGCAAGAGCGGGGCCAACTCCGGGAGCTCGCTGAGCGAGGCCAGGCCGAGCCGTTCGAGGAACAGTTCGGTCGTGGAGTACCGTGTCGCGTTGGTGTCCGGGTCAGGCCCGGCTTCCGCGATCAGTCCGCGGGCAAGGAGGGTGCGTACCACCCCGTCCACGTTGACGCCTCGTACCGCACTGATCCGCGCACGAGTCAACGGTTGACGGTATGCGACTACGGCCAAAGTTTCCAATGCCGCCCTGGTCAATTTGGTGCGTGCGCCGTCCAATAGCAGCTTTTCCACGTACGGGGCAAACTCTTGTCGCGTGTACAGACGCCATCCGTCGCCCGCGTAGCGAAGGTCCATTCCGCTGCCGCGAGCGGTCAATGCGGCTGACATCGACGTCAGGCGTTCTTCGACTCGTTCCGGCGCGGTTCCGGTGACAGATGCGAGTTGGTTCACTTCGGCCGGCGAATCCACGACAAGCAGAAGCGACTCCAGCACTGCGTCGAGTTGATCGTCGTCGAGTTCGAAATCGGGGGCGGAATCTTCGGACTCCGAGGCGTGTTCGGTAGGCTCGATCATCTCGTCTAGCTGCGAAGACTCTGATTCCGTCGGCTCGGCGTTCATCCGTAGTCCTCCTCTGTGACCGGCGCGGCCGGGTCGTCTCCGGTCCAACTCACCATCAGCGGTCCGAGTGCTTCGGGTTGCTCGAACACAATGACCTGCCGGCGATACAACTCGAGCAACGCGAGAAATCTTGCGACTATCTCGACGGTGATCTCACACTCGGCAACGAGGTCCCCGAAGGGTGTCCACTCCCCTATGCCTCGCTCGCGCAGCAACTCGAGAATTCGCTCGGCCTGCTCGGGTATCGAGATATTGGACACATGGAGGTGATCGAGGCCCACCGTCGGCACCGGACGTGGTGTGAACACAGTCGCCGCGATCTCCGCAAAACGCTGAGGGTCGACGCCCAACAACACCTCGGGCAGGAGTTCGGTGAACTGATCCTCGACGGCAACCGAGCGCGGATAGCGCCGCAGCGCTGCTTCCTCCAACTCACCGAACAGCGCCGCAACTTGTTTGTACGCCCGGTACTGCAGCAGTCGCGCGAAGAGAAGGTCGCGGGCTTCGAGAAGCGCCAGATCCTCCGCGTCCTCGACCTGCCCGGCGGGCAACAGCCTGGCCGCTTTCAGGTCCAGAAGCGTAGCTGCGACGACCAGAAACTCTGTTGTCTGATCGAGGCCCATCGCACTGCCGAGTTCCTTGGTGTATGCGATGAAATCGTCAGTGACGGTGTGCAGGGCGACTTCGGTGACATCGAGCTGTCGTTGATTGATCAGGTTCAACAGCAGATCGAACGGGCCTTCGAAGTTCCGGAGAGTGACTCGGAAACCGGCAGCCTTGGCTGCGGTCTGAGCGTCGGTCGGCACGTTCGGGTCGATCGAATCCGGCTCGACTTCGACCGAATCTTCTTGCGATGCAATCAGTTCCACTAACGACCAGACCGGTGAATGACCTCGCGGGCCAATGCTCGATATGCCTCGGCCCCAGCCGATTTCGGCGCCCACGTCGTGATCGGCTCACCGGCGACGCTGGTTTCGGGGAATCGGACGGTGCGGTTGATCACCGTGTCGTAGACGACGTCGCCGAACACCTCGACGACTCGCGCCATCACCTCACGAGCGTGCAGAGTCCGGGCGTCGAACATCGTGACGACGATACCGGCCAACTCGAGCTTGGGATTGAGACGATCGTGCACCTTTTCGACGGTGTCGTTGAGGAGTGCCAGGCCGCGCAGGCTGAAGTACTCGCATTCCATCGGAATGATGACCGAATCGGCGCAGGCCAGTGCATTCACCGTGAGCAGGCCAAGCGACGGCTGGCAGTCGATGAGCACGTAGTCGTACCGATCGAGAACAGGGTGCAACACGCGTCCCAAGGTCTGCTCACGTCCGACCTCGGTGACCAATTGGATCTCGGCGGCCGAAAGGTCGATGTTGCTGGGCAGCAGGTCGAGGCCGTCGACCCGAGTTCGCATCAACACATCGTCGATGGACACACGCGGTTCGACCAGAAGGTTATGGACGGTCAGTTCCAGGTCGTGATGCTGGACGCCCAGTCCAGCAGACAACGCGCCTTGGGGATCGAGATCCACCAGGAGCACTCGGCGACCGTATTCGGCCAACGACGCACCCAGGTTGATGGTCGACGTCGTCTTGCCGACGCCGCCCTTCTGGTTGCACATCGCGATGATCATCGCGGGTCCGTGGTGCGCCAACGGTGTCGGTTGGGGTACCTCGCGGACCGGTCGACCTGTCGGGCCGAGTTCTTCCGCGGAAACGGTGAGGGTTTCCGCAGGTGGAGAGGCTACTGGCGTCGTATCTATTTCGAACATCGCCTCTGGTTCGGAGGGTACAGCTGGTGCTGATTCGTTCACGCGCTCGAAGAGTTGGGCATTGACATGCGGCGGCGCGGACTCCGCCGCTGTTGGCTGCGATGTCGACACGGTCCGATGCTCCCCTACTCTTTCGGCGGTTGCTCTCGGCGCCGGCAAACCCCCGAAACTGCGGTGGAGGCCGCTCGCGCTCCTTGAACGCTACCGCTTACATCACCGAATGGTCTCGCAGACACGCATGAGCCAACCAACCCCTAACGGGCACGCGGGTGTGCCTGAGCCCACACTTCGCGCAACGCGGTGACGGTGACCAGTGTGTAGATCTGCGTGGTGGTTACCGAAGCGTGACCGAGAAGTTCCTGCACGACGCGTACGTCCGCGCCGCCGTCGAGCAGGTGTGTGGCAAACGAGTGCCTGAGCGTGTGGGGTGAGACGTCCGCCTTGATCCCGGCCGACGCCGCCGCATCCTGAAGTATCTGCCACGCGCTTTGACGCGAGAGGCGTCCACCGCGCGCGTTGAGAAAGAGGGCAGGAACACCGCGCGTCGCCAGGCTGGGGCGCCCGCGGACGAGATACGCGTCGACGGCGGCAATCGCCGGCCTGCCGACGGGGACGATCCGCTGCTTGCCGCCCTTGCCCTTGAGCAGCACGGAACGGGTTTCGGTGTCGATGTCGTCGACGTCCAGATCGATCGCCTCGGTGATTCGCGCTCCGGTCGAGTACAGGAGCTCGAGCAGAGCGCGATCCCGCAGGTCGCGGGGCCCGTCACCGGCAGCACCGCCACCCGAAGCGTCGAGCAGGGCGATCACGTCGTCGAGAGGCAGGGCCTTGGGCAGCTTGCGTCCGGGCGTCGGCGGCTTGACCGTTCGGGCCACGTCGACACCGACCAGGCCTTCGGCGGCGGAAAACTTGTGGAATCCGCGGACCGCGATCAGGGTGCGTGCTGCCGAACTGGCCGCCAACGGTACGACGCCGGCATCTTGGTCACCCAGGCGCAGATGTGTCACGAATTCGGTGACGTCGTTCTCCGTCACGCCCGCGACGTCGTCGATGCCGCGTCCGTGCAGGTACTCCGCGTACCGATTCAGGTCGCGGCGATAGGAAAGTAGAGTATTGCGCGCAGATCCTCGCTCGACCGCTAGATGGTCGAGATACGAGTCCACCTGTCGGGCAAGCACTTCAGGCTCGCGACTTGCGTTCTCCGAATGCGCGAGGACGATCGGGCCACGGTGCGTCGGCGGGGCGCAGCGGCTTTCCCGTCGCGCGTGCGGTGGCGATCGCGAGAATGCCCGATACCGCTGTGGCATTGACGATGTCGCCGCGTAGCGCCATGTCGACGGCGTCGGCGAGCGGAACCCGCGAAATCTCGAGATCGGCTTCTTCGTGTTCGGGATCGTCGCGCTCCACCTCGTGCAACCCCTCGGCGAGGAAGACGCGAACCGCCTCGTCCGTGAACCCGGGTGAGAGAGCGACATCGACCAGCACCGACCACCGATCGGCGCCGAGTCCGGTTTCTTCGCCCAGCTCGCGCGCTGCCGCCTCGACCGGGCTCTCCCCCGCAGCGTCGAGCAGACCGGCAGGAATTTCCCACAACCGGTGCCCGAGCGGGTGACGGTACTGGTGAATCAGCACCAGATTGTCGCGCTCGTCCAGTGCCACGACGGCAACGGCGCCGTGATGCTCGACGACTTCCCGATCGGCACGCTGACCACCAGGCATCGCAACGGTGTCGACGCGCAACGCGATGATCGCGCCGGTGTAGACCGTCTTGGAGCCGAGGGTGTCGAATTCGTGCCGACCGGGATCGCTCATCTGTGGCTAGACCTTTTCCACGTTCTCGACTGCAGCGTCGAGCGCCGTCTCGGTGGCGGCGGTGTCGATCTTCTCGTCACCGTGGACGTCGACGGGCAGGCGCTCTTCGAGCTTGTACGTCAACGCTGCTTCGACGAAGGCGGCGAACAGCGGGTGCGGGCGTGTCGGGCGACTCTTGAGCTCCGGGTGTGCCTGGGTGGCAACGAAGAACGGATGCTGCTCACGCGGGTACTCGACGAACTCGACCAGGTGGCCGTCCGGTGAAGTTCCGCTGAACTGCAAGCCGGACTTGGCAATCCGGTCGCGGTAGGTGTTGTTGACCTCGTAACGGTGACGGTGACGCTCGGAGACGTCCTCGGTTCCGTAGGCCTGAGCGACGACGGAACCCTTGGTCAGCACGGCCGGGTAAGCACCCAGACGCATGGTGCCACCGAGGTCGGCGTCACCGGCAATGACGTCTTCCTGATCAGCCATCGTGGAGATGACCGGGTGCTTGGTGTCCGGCTCGAACTCGGCCGAGTTGGCATCGTCGAGGCCGACGCTACGAGCAGCTTCGATGACGACGCACTGCAGACCCAGGCACAGACCCAGCAGCGGCAGCTTGCGCGAACGTGCGAAACGGATCGCGCCGAGCTTGCCTTCGATGCCGCGGATGCCGAAGCCGCCGGGGATCAGAACACCGTCGACGTCACCGAGAGCGGCCTGCGCTCCGGCTTCGGTCTCACAGGCGTCCGACGGGACCCAGGAGATCTCGACCTTGGACCGGTTCGCGAATCCACCGGCGCGCAGTGCCTCGGTGACGGAGAGGTATGCGTCGGGCAGGTCGACGTACTTGCCGACCAACGCGACCCGCACGGTCTCACGCGGCTGGTGAACACGATCGAGGAGGTTGCCCCACACGGTCCAGTCGACGTCGCGGAACGGGAGACCGAGCTGGCGAACGACGTAAGCGTCGAGGCCCTCACGGTGCAGAACCTTCGGGATGTCGTAGATCGAGGGAGCGTCGGGCGTCGAGATGCAGGCGTCGACGTCCACGTCGCACATGAGCGCGATCTTGTTCTTGAGGCCCTGCGGAACGTCACGATCGCAACGAAGGATCAGCGCGTCGGGCTGAATGCCGATGCTGCGCAACGACGCAACCGAGTGCTGCGTGGGCTTGGTCTTGAGTTCTCCGGAGGGGCCGAGGTACGGCACGAGGGAGACGTGCAGGAAGAAGACGTTGTCGCGGCCGACGTCGTGGCGGACCTGGCGAGCGGCTTCGAGGAAGGGCTGCGATTCGATGTCGCCGACGGTGCCACCGATTTCGGTGATCACGACGTCCGGGCGGTGTCCCTGCAGATCGGGGCCGCTCATCTCGAGGATGCGACGCTTGATCTCGTCGGTGATGTGCGGGATGACCTGAACGGTGTCGCCGAGGTACTCGCCGCGGCGTTCCTTGGCGATGACCGTCGAGTAAACCTGGCCGGTGGTGACGTTCGCCTGGCCGGAGAGGTCACGGTCGAGGAACCGCTCGTAGTGTCCGACGTCGAGGTCGGTCTCGGCACCGTCTTCGGTGACGAAGACCTCGCCGTGCTGGAAGGGGTTCATGGTGCCCGGATCCACATTGAGATAGGGATCGAGCTTCTGCATGGTCACGCGCATTCCCCGCGCGGTCAACAACTGTCCCAGGCTCGAGGCGGTCAAACCTTTGCCGAGCGAGGAAGCTACACCTCCGCTGACGAAGATGTGCTTGGTGGCGGTACGCGTGTTAGTGCGTGACTGTGGCAAAGGGGCTCCCGTGACGACTGTGCAGGGCTTGGTCTGATGAAGCATGCTGGGGCCTGCCGACCCACGGGATTTCACGGTAACACCTATCGGGGGTCGGTGCCTACAACGCGCCGACTTTCCGCCCCCGATGTGACCGGCGTATCAATACCGGGGTGTTCAGTTGGTGGGTGCGCCGACGGTGACCGCCGCCGCTCCCGGTCCCGTGCCGTAGCGGCCGGCGCCGCCGTTCAACTGTTCCTGCAGCGCCAACGGCGTGGTGATCTTGCCCGACTCCCGATCGATGTTGTCGATGGTCGTCAAGCCCGCTGAGAGCGCCGCGTCCGCACGAGCGACGGCAACCGGACCACTGCCCTCGGCCGAGCCAGGCCGGCCCGCGAGAATCGTTCCTGCGCCGCGTCCGTCGAGAGCACCGGCGAACCGGGCGATGACGGCGCCGCGGTTACCCGTGGCTGCGTCGGATTCACTCTTGTTGTCGCCGGTGAGAACCACGGCGAGTTGAGCCGGCTTGACCGCTCCGTCGTCGTAGCTGATGAAACCGGCGCTACGCAGCGAGTCGAGCGCGAGATTCATCTCGTCCGGAGTGCTCTGCGGTTCGCTGTTCTGCCCGTTGAGAAGCAGAACCGAACCGAGCAGATCACCCGCGAGACTGCCCTGATCGACCGCACCGGTCTTTAGGGTGATCCCCGCAGGGATGACATTGGTGACGACGGTCCGCAAGCGGTCACCACCGGTGGCGTCGACAAACGAATCGGTGAGCGAGACGCGTCCGGTCACGGCACCGCCGGCGGCAGTGACGAGTCGGTTGACACCGTCGAGATCACTGGGATCCGCGTCCGGTGCCGTGATGACGACGACGGTGCGACCAGCGAGACTGTCACGCACGACGCGACCGCCGACAGCGGCATCGAAGCCGTCCGCGGAATTGAGTTGCTGCTGAAGCTGATTGGACTGTTGATTGAGGTCTTCGATCTCGTTCTGCAGGTCCGCCTTGTCGTCGCGCAGACCCGAAAGCAATCCACTGGACAGCATTCCGGAACCGAGCACCACGCCGATCGCGAGTGCCAGGAAGATTGCCGCTATGGAAATTGCATGTTGACGCATCGAAATCACTTGAAGAGCCCCTGAACCCACAGCGCGAAGCTGTTCCACGTTGCGATTGCCCAGTCGAGAACTTCACTACCGGCATTGGACACGACCAGGGCGACGATCACTGCCACCAGGGCGGCGAGCACCAGGAGCGCGATCGCGCCGCCGGACACTCTACTTCGATACAGCGTTGCCACAGCCTTGGCGTCGACCAGCTTCGGTCCCACCTTGAGCCGTGTCATGAACGCCGACGGATTGCTTTCACGACGCCCACGGTCGAAGAACTCGTCCAAGGACACCACGTTGCCGACCGTCACGATCAGTGAAGCTCCGTGGTGATCGGCGAGCAGCAACGCAAGGTCGGTCGGTGAGCAGGTCGCCGGGAACGTCATCGCCCCGATCCCGAGATCCTGGATTCGGGAAAGCCCCGCCGCATGACCGTCCTGGTCTGCGGGCAGAACAACTTCCGCGCCGGACTTGAGGGTGGAACTGGTGATCTCTTCCGGGTCGCCCACGATCAGATCGGGGCGGTATCCGGCCTTGCTCAACACGTCCGCACCTGCACCGACACCGATCAGGATCGGCGAATACTCCTTGATGAAGGGCTTGAGGTTCTTCAGATCGGCCTCGTGTTCGGGTCCGTCGGAGACGACCACGACGTGGCGATCCTTCAAGTCGATGTCGATGTCCGGAACACCGATTCCGTCGATCAGCAAAGGACTTTCGGTGCGGATGAACTCGATGGTGTTACCCGAGAACGCTTCCAGGTGATCGACCAGGCCGGTCTTGGCCTCGATCATCCGATCGGAGATCTCGGCCTCGGTCTGCTCTTCGCCCTTGACGAGGCTCTTCTCGCCGTTGAAGATCTCGCCCTCGTGCAGGCGGATCTTGCTGCCGTCCTTGACGTTCTTGAAGACGTCACCGTCTACGGCATCGATCAGAACGATGTCGTTGGCGACGATCACTTCCGGTCCGAGGTTGGGGTACCGCCCCGAAATCGACGGCGACGCGTTGACCACGGCCATGACTCCGGCTTTCACCAGAGCATCGGCGGTCCGGCGATCGATGTCGACTTCGTCGAGGATCACGATGTCTCCAGGACCGACGCGGCGTAGAAGCTTCGCCGTGTTCCGATCGGCCCTGGCGATGCCACTGATCCCAGGCAAGGATTCGGTGTTACGTGAGAGCAATCCGGGCATCTTCATGGCTTCGATGATGAACCTGAAACCGCGTTGACCGGTGGAGGCGCGCCGACAACTACCACATCAGTCACACCAACACCACAGAACCTTCAATCTGTGACGCGGGCCGCATTCGCGATCTCGAGCAGTTCTTCGGCGTGCGCACGACCGGTCTCGGTGTCGTCCAGCCCTGCCAACATACGGGCCAATTCGACCACCCGATCCGAATCCGACAAGGTCCGCACGCCACTGCTCACCACGCCGCCTTTGTCGTCGACCTTGTCCACCACGAGGTGGGTGTCGGCAAACGCAGCAACCTGCGGAAGGTGGGTGACGACGATAACCTGATGCGTACGAGCAAGTTTCGCCAATCGGCGGCCGATCTCGACAGCAGCGCGACCACCGACCCCCGCGTCCACTTCGTCGAAAACCATCGTCGCACCGGTGTCGCTACCAGCGAGAACAACCTCGAGCGCCAGCATGACGCGTGACAGCTCGCCACCGGAAGCGCTCTTGCTGATCGGAAGTGACGGTGCCCCGCTGTGCGCGGACAGACGGAATTCCACCTCGTCGACGCCGGCAGACCCGGCATGAAGGTCTACTCCCCCGACGCTGAGCGGCGCCGAGTCCTGCGGGCCGGCAGGCTGCGAGCGCACAGTCACCTCGAGACCCGCACGTCCCATCGCCAGACCGGCGAGTTCCGCGCTGACGGCTTTGGCGAGCTTTGCCGCTGCCTTGACTCTGGCGGCGCTCAGCTTTGTGGCGGCTTCCGCGGTGAGGCCAGCCGTCTCCTCGACCTGCTTGGCCAACAGCGACAACGCATCCGACGACACGTCGAGTTTGGACAGACGAGCGCGAGCGGTATCTGCCCATTCGAGAACACCGTCGACATCGGCGGCGTACTTGCGAGTCAGAGTCTTCAGTTCCGATTGCCGCGACAGCAGCGAGTCCAGAGCACCCGGGTCTGCGGGCAGCCCGGACAGATAGGTGTTCAGATCACCGGCAACATCGGTGACGACGGCAATAGCGTCGGCCAACCGGGAACCGAGGCCGTCCAGATCTGCGTCGGTGACCGACTCGATACGCGCCCGCGCTTCGGACATCAGGTCTAGCGCCGGCATGACCCCGACGTCGCCGCTGGCCATGTCGTCACTACCGGCGAGCGCAGCGTGCGCCTCTTCCGCAGCCGAGCGGAGCGAATCGAGTTCACTGAGTCGACGAACTTCGGCAACGATTGCCGTGTCCTCGCCTGGCTCGGGTGCCACGCCGTCGATTTCGTTGAGCGCGAAGGTCAACTGATCTGCTTCTTGCGCCAGTTCACGAGCCTTCGACGTGCGTTCGATCAACTCCGAACGAGCATCGAGCCATTCACGACGGTGTTTGCGGTACCTCGTCAGCAGCGTTCCGATTGCCTTGTCCCCGAAGCGGTCCAGCGCATTGCGTTGCTGGTCGGGACGAAGCAATCGCAGCTGATCGTTCTGTCCGTGGACAGTCAGAAGTGGGTCCGTGAATTCGGAGAGAACTCCCGCCGGCACGCTTCGTCCGCCGAGATGAGCCCGTGAGCGGCCGTCGCTGCCGACTGTCCGGACGGCGATGATGGTCCCGTCCTCGTCGCGCTCGGCGCCGGACGATTCCAGGATTCGGACGATCTCACGCTCGGTGGCCGGTGAGACGTCGTCGGCGATGAATCGTCCTTCGACGACGGCTCGCGACGCGCCCAACCGCACCCGCCCGGCATCGGCTCGCGCTCCGCTGAGGAGGTGCAAGCTGGTGACGACCATCGTTTTACCTGCGCCGGTTTCACCGGTCAGGACGGTCAGGCCCTCGTGGAACTGGGCGCTGGCCTCGGAGATCACACCAAGACTGTCGATACGGATCTCTGCGAGCACGATTAAGGCTTCCTTCCTCGCCATCCGGTAACCGGAAGCTCGAACTTGCGAACCATCCGATCAGCGAAGGGCGCAGAGTCCAACCGGACCCACTTGACGGGAGTGGCGCCGCGAACGATCTCGACGCGAGCGCCGGCAGGCAGTTCCAACGTACGACGACCGTCGCAGAAGACCAGGCCGTCGTGGCTACCGGCGACGGTCTCCACCGCGATGATCGAATTCGGGCTGGTGACCAACGGCCGCGCGAACAGCGCGTGCGCGTTGCTGGGTACGACGAGCAATGCTTCGAGTTCGGGCCACACGACAGGGCCGCCTGCAGAAAAGGCATAAGCGGTCGAGCCGGTGGGAGTGGACACGAGAACACCGTCGCAACCGAAGGCAGACACCGGTCGGCCGTCGACTTCGAGGACAACTTCGAGAACTCCCAGACGCGAACGATTCTCGATACTGGCCTCGTTCAGCGCCCACCCGCGATCGATGATCTCGTCGTCCACCCGAATCACAACGTCGAGTGTCATACGGGACTCGACGCGATATTCCTTGCGAACTACCTGTGCGAGAGCCTCGTCGAGATGCTCGGCCTCGGTCTCTGCCAGAAATCCGATCCGTCCGAGGTTGATGCCCAGTACCGGAATGGACGCTTCTTGAGCGAGTTCGGCGGCGCGCAGAAATGTGCCGTCACCACCGAGAACCAGAACTAACTCGCATCCGACGGCAGCATCAGGGCCGGGATGAACAACCGTGACGTCGAGACCCGGCGCAGAGAAGCCCGCGGGTTCCGTCATTGCTTCGATGCGCGAGCTGTCTGCTTCGTCGACGAGGACTCGCAGTCCGATTCCCGCCCGTTCGAAAATCTTCCCGACTCGTTTGGCGGTTTCCGTGATGTCACGTCGACCAGGGTGTGCGACAAGAAGGATCTCGCGCGACTCGCCGTTCGTGACCGCGTTCACTGGGGCCCTTCCTCTACAGCCTTGCGAATCATGTCCTCCACCGAAGGAATTCCCTCGGTGTCCGGCTCGTGATCAACGGGCGAACCTGTCTTTCGAAGCCACAGGAAATACTCGACATTTCCCGACGGACCGGGCAATGGGCTGGCCACGACACCTAACGTCCGCAGACCTACCTTTGCAGCAGCCTCCGACACGTCGAGCACAGCCGAGATTCGCAATTCCGGATCTCGTACGACGCCACCGGCACCGACGCGGTCCTTGCCCACCTCGAACTGAGGCTTGACCATCGGAACCAGGTCCGCGCCGTCAGCAGTACAGGCGACAAACGCCCCGAGTACAAGTTTGAGAGAAATGAACGACAAGTCCGCGACAACGAGATCGACAGTTCCGCCGATGGTCTCCGCATCAATTGCACGAACATTGGTTCGGTCGATGACGTGCACCCGGTCATCGGACTGCAGGCGCCACACCAGTTGTCCGTAGCCGACGTCCACTGCGACAACTTCCTTCGCACCACGCGTCAGCAGAACATCGGTGAACCCACCGGTGGATGCGCCGGCGTCGAGGCAACGGCGACCTTCGACCGTCAATCCTTCGGCACCGAAGGCGTCGAGTGCGCCGATCAGTTTGTGAGCACCTCGCGACGCCCACGAAACTTCCTGCTCCACCTCGACGACCCGAAGCGGAGTACCGGCTTCGATCGCCGTCGCAGGCTTGGTCGCAACGGCTCCCGAGATGAGAACTCGCCCGGCGGAAATCAGTTCTTGCGCATGATCTCGTGACCGTGCGAGTCCGCGACGGACAAGTTCGGCGTCCACCCGTGCTCTACGTGCCACGTCAAGCCCTGTCCACAGAGGCGAGTGCCTGGACGAGCACCTCGTGTGCCTGTTCCAAAATATGTGCCTTCTGCGGAATCACACCTGCTCCGTGCTGATCGTTCGGATCCTGTTCGATGCCACCGAGGCGCGCCAGCAAACCGTCGACGTCAGAACGTATGCGTTCCGGATCGACGGAAGGGCGTGGCCCGGGCAACGGAGATCCGTTACTCGTGTTTCCGGGGTGCGGTGTCGGCGTGCTCATCGGGCACAACGTTAGTGCATGACTCTCGGTTACGCATACACCCGCACCCCCGCGAGTCGAACACATTTGCGAGAGATCAGACGAGCCAGGATGCAAACAGATCCGCCACGCCGGCATCCGACGCTTCCAGGGTCCGGAACGACGGATTAGCCCATGCGACAGGCGCAACCGCGCGTAGAAGCGACATCTCGTCCCCGACAACCGGGCCGTCGACAACCAGCGCCGACCCGTTCACGGAGACAGACCACTTGGAGTCCGCACCGACCAGCGATTCGACGGCCGGCTGATTGAGCGAATCCAGAGTTGCTGCAATGTAGGTGGGGCGCTGCTCAATCGGAGCCCGTAGTACGTCGCCCGGCGTGCTCACACCGGTGAGAACCAACAACGAGTCGATCGAAACAGCGTGTGCGCCTTCGATATCGGTGTCCAAACGATCACCGACCACCAGCGGACGTGAGCACCCACTGCGAGCGAGCGCGTCCTCCATCAGCGGTGCAGCAGGCTTACCTGCCACCAACGGTTCCTGCTTGGTCGCAGCGCGTAGAGCTGCCACCATCGAGCCGTTGCCCAGCACCAAACCCCGCTCCGACGGCAGCGTTGTGTCCAGGTTTGCCGCTACCCACAGCGCACCGGCCCGGATCGCCAAGCACGCCTCGGCAAGGATCGACCAGTTGGTCTCCGTCGAATGTCCTTGAACGACAGCAACCGGAGAATCCGCGAATTCGCGCACCGGAAGCAACCCGACGCGCGTCACCTCGTCGGCCAATGCGTCGGTACCGACGACGAGCACAGCGGCACCGGGTTCGAGACGCTCCGACAGCAGACGCACTGCCGTCTGAGAACTGGTGACGACACGATCGTCTTCGGAATCGAAACCGAGTTCGGTCAGATGCGCCGACACTGCCGAAGGCGAGCGACTCGCATTGTTGGTCACGTAGTACAAAGCCTGCGTGCCCTGACCGAGAGCGGCCTGGGTGCCGGGAATCGCATGAGCTCCGGCGTACAGAGTGCCATCGAGATCGAGCAAAAGTACGTCGTACTGAGTACGAAGCACGGTCACTGATCTTCTCCGGTCAACTCGGCCACCCGTTCTTCAGCATCCGTGTCACCCTCGAGGTCAGCAGCTGCAGCGTTGAGGAACCACTTCAGTCCGTCTTCGACACGACCAGCTGCAACGAGGGCATCGGCGTAGGCGTAGAACAGCCGAGCCGCAGCTTCACCGGTACGCGCTGCGTCCAGATCCTTGGTCTGCAGTGTGACAACTGCCTGATCGAACTGACCGAGATCCATGCGGGCGCCCGCGACGACGATCCTCAACTCAGACGCCTCGTCGCCCGAAAGCAGGGCAGCCTCGTCGCTACGGCCGAGCTCGATCGCGCGTTCGGGTCGACCCAAACCGCGTTCGCAGTCGGCCATGACAGCGATCAGACCCGGTCCGCCAGCCATTCGACGGGCAGCACGAAGCTCGGAGAGAGCTTCAGCCCATTCACCGGCGTGGTACGCGGTGATTCCGGCAGCTTCACGAACGACCGCAATTCGGCCGGCGCGCTGACGGGCAGCGCGAGCGTGGAGCAGTGCGAGTTCCGGATCTTCGTCGACGAGCTTGCCCGCCATGACGAGGTGACGCGCAACTGTGTTGGCGTTGTCCTTGTCGAGGCTGAGCAGATCCCGACGAACGGCCGGGTCCAACTCCGTGGGCTCTACGTTGTCGGGCAAATCCGGTTCGTCAGGTCGTGCTTGCTGACGGTTGCGGTCGCCATCGCGTCCACGAGGGGTGAACCCACCCTCGCCGCCGCGACGCTGTCCGCCGTTGAATCCGCCGCCGCGGTTACTGTTTCCAGCACCGCCACGGTTGTTGTCTCCGGCACCACCGCGGCGGTCTCCGCCTGCAGCGCCGCGTGATCCACGCCCGTCGTTGTCACGACGGGGGCCACCTGATCGAGGCGCTCCTCCCCCACGGAAGGACCGACGCTCGTCGCCATTCTCCGACACAGTCATTCCTCTCATACAACGCACGAAAGGGGACCCAATATGTTGGGTCCCCTTTCGGTTAACGGGTGTTCGGCGGTGTCCTACTCTCCCACACCCTGTCGAGTGCAGTACCATCGGCGCTGAAGGGCTTAGCTTCCGGGTT
>OBMY01000001.1_pt34 | contig 118540 bp, 119 predicted proteins | sample 1641151 | NCBI WGS metagenome assembly OBMY01 (sample SAMEA104232313, study PRJEB22302) | sediment metagenome | biome: forest; feature: aquifer; material: sediment | place: USA | collected 2011-08-07 | depth 0.01 m
CCGCTCCGGCCCCCGCGAAGACGGCAGCGCCCGCCGCCAAGGCCGCCCCGGCCCAGCCCGCAGCAGCCAAGCCCGCGGCCGCTACTGCGAAGCCCGCCCCTGCCGGCGGAGCCGAGGAAACCAAGGTTCTCCGCGGCGCCGCAGCCGCAGTCGTCAAGAACATGTCGCTCTCGCTCGAGATCCCGACTGCAACCAGCGTGCGTGCCATCCCCGCGAAGCTGATGTTCGACAACCGCATCGTCATCAACAACCACCTCGCGCGTACCCGCGGCGGCAAGATCTCGTTCACCCACCTCTTGGGTTACGCGATCGTCCAGGCAGTCAACGCGTTCCCCAACATGAACCGGCACTTCGCCGAAATCGACGGCAAGCCGAACGCGGTCACGCCCGAGCACACCAATCTCGGACTCGCGATCGACCTTCCCGGAAAGGACGGCAACCGCTCACTGGTAGTTGCCGCCATCCGGAACACCGAGTCGATGAACTTCGTCCAGTTCCACGCGGCATACGAGGACATCGTCCGACGCGCCCGTGAAGGCAAGCTCACCGGCGAAGACTTCACCGGCGTCACCATTTCGCTGACCAACCCGGGCGGTATCGGCACGGTTCACTCCGTTCCTCGCCTGATGAAGGGCCAGGGCGCCATCATCGGTGCCGGCGCGATGGAATACCCCGCCGAGTTCCAGGGCGCCAGCGACGAGAAGCTGGCCGAGATGGGCGTCGGCAAGTTGATGACTCTCACCTCGACCTACGATCACCGCATCATCCAGGGTGCCGAGTCGGGCGATTTCCTGCGCACGATCCACAACCTGCTGATCAGCGACGAGTTCTACGACGAGATCTTCCACGCGCTCGGCAACCCGTACGAGCCGGTGCGTTGGCGCAAGGACGTGCCGGAAGGCGCTGTCGACAAGAACACCCGCGTTCTCGAACTGATCGCTGCATACCGTGACCGCGGCCACCTCATGGCCGACACGGACCCGTTGCAGTTCGTCAAGGACAAGTTCCACAGCCACCCCGACCTCGACGTCATCAGCCACGGCCTGACCCTGTGGGATCTGGACCGTGAGTTCAAGGTCGGCGGCTTCCACGGTCAAGAGAAGATGAAGCTGCGCGACGTGTTGAGCGTGCTGCGCGACGCGTACTGCCGCCACGTCGGCGTCGAGTACACGCACATCCTCGAGACGGATCAGCGTCAGTGGATCCAGGACCGCGTCGAGGGCCATCACGCCAAGCCTTCGGTCGCTCAGCAGAAGTACATCCTGAGCAAGCTCAACGCCGCCGAGGCCTTCGAGACGTTCCTGCAGACCAAGTACGTCGGCCAGAAGCGCTTCTCGCTCGAAGGCGCCGAAGCCGTCATCCCGATGATGGACGCCGTGATCGACCAGGCCGCCGAGCACCAGCTCGACGAGGTCGTCATCGGCATGCCGCACCGTGGCCGTCTCAACGTGCTTGCCAACATCGTCGGCAAGCCGTACTCCAAGATCTTCACGGAGTTCGAGGGCAACATGAACCCGGCAGCCGCTCACGGCTCCGGCGACGTGAAGTACCACTTGGGTGCCAGCGGAACGTACATCCAGATGTTCGGTGACAACGACATCGCTGTCTCCTTGACCGCAAACCCGTCGCACCTCGAGGCCGTCGACCCGGTTCTCGAAGGCCTGGTCCGCGCCAAGCAGGACATCCTCGACAAGGGTGAAGAAGGCTTCACCGTCCTGCCGCTCATGCTGCACGGTGACGCTGCATTCGCCGGTCAGGGCGTTGTCGCCGAGACGCTCAACCTCTCGCTGCTTCGCGGTTACCGCACCGGTGGCACCGTGCACATCGTCGTGAACAACCAGGTCGGCTTCACCACCGCTCCGGAACATTCACGCTCGTCCGAGTACTGCACCGACGTCGCGAAGATGATCGCCGCACCGGTCTTCCACGTCAACGGCGACGACCCCGAGGCTTGCGTCTGGGTTGCTCAGCTGGCCGTCGACTTCCGTGAGAAGTTCGGCAAGGACGTTGTCATCGACCTCATCTGCTACCGCCGTCGCGGTCACAACGAGGGCGACGACCCGTCGATGACCCAGCCGGCCATGTACGACGTCATCGACACCAAGCGCAGCGTTCGTAAGAGCTACACCGAGTCCCTCATCGGCCGCGGTGACATCTCGCTCAAGGAAGCCGAAGACGCACTTCGCGACTACCAGGGCCAGCTCGAACGGGTCTTCAACGAGGTCCGTGAACTCGAGAAGTTCCAGCCCGAACCGTCCGAGTCCGTCGAACTCGACCAGACTCCCCCGGCTCGCCTGACCACGGCTGTCGCTCCCGAGGTCCTCGAGCGCATCGGTGATGCGTTCGTCAACGTCCCCGACGGCTTCACCGTTCACCCGCGCGTCAAGCCGGTTGCCGAGAAGCGCCGCGAGATGGCCCGTGAGGGACATGTCGACTGGGCGTTCGCAGAATTGCTTGCGTTCGGCTCGTTGGCCGAGCAGGGTGCCTTGATCCGCCTCGCGGGTCAGGACTCCAAGCGAGGAACGTTCACGCAGCGTCACTCGGTCCTCATCGACCGCAAGACCGGCAACGAGTACAGCCCGATCGCCAAGATCGCTGCCGACGCCGAAAACGGCGGCAAGTTCATGGTCTACGACTCCGCACTCACCGAGTACGCAGGTCTGGGCTTCGAGTACGGCTACTCGGTCGGTAACCCCGACGCTCTGGTCCTGTGGGAAGCGCAGTTCGGTGACTTCGTCAACGGCGCGCAGACCATCATCGACGAGTTCATCTCTTCGGGTGAGGCCAAGTGGGGTCAGCTCTCCGACGTCGTGCTGCTCCTGCCGCACGGTCACGAGGGTCAGGGTCCGGACCACACCTCCGGTCGCATCGAGCGTTTCCTTCAGCTGTGTGCAGAAGGCTCGATGACCGTTGCGGTTCCGTCGACTCCGGCCAGCTACTTCCACCTGCTGCGTCGCCATCACCTCGACGGCATCCGCCGTCCGCTGGTGGTTTTCACGCCCAAGTCGATGCTGCGTAACAAGGCTGCCGTCAGCAACGTCGAGGACTTCACGACGGGCAAGTTCCGTTCGGTCTTCGAGGAGCCGGCATACGAGAGCGGCGAAAGCGCACGCGAATCGGTCAAGCGGGTTCTGCTGGTCAGCGGCAAGCTGTACTGGGAACTCCTGGCGAAGAAGCACAAGGACGAGCGTGACGACATCGCCATCGTGCGCATGGAGCAGCTCTACCCCGTGCCGAAGCGTCGCCTCAAGGAGACCCTGGACCGTTACCCGAATGCGGATCAGTTCCGTTGGGTCCAGGAAGAGCCCGCAAACCAGGGTGCGTGGCCGTTCCTCGGGCTGGCTCTGCCGGACCTTCTGCCGGAGACCTTGACCGGTATCAAGCGCATCTCGCGTCGTCCGATGTCCGCTCCCTCTTCGGGATCGAGCAAGGTCCACGCGGTGGAGCAGCAGGAGATCTTGGACGAGGCGTTCCTGCCGACCAACTGATCTCAGTAATTTGACAAGGGCCGGGCCCCACATTCCGCAAGGAGTGTGGGGCCCGGCCTTTCTGCGTTCACGTCAATTCGATTGCAGCAGACCCAGATCCGGCCCGGCATCGAAGCCGACGGCGGCCAGTGCCAACGCGGGCAACGACTGAACCGTCAGGTCGATCAGTTCCTCGCGGGTGATGGCGGGCGCTCGGAGCCAACTGATGGTGGCTTCCTCGACAAACGCGATCCAACCGCGAACGGCCAACTCCACCTGAGGTGTTCGAGTCAGGCCGATCTTCGGGAGCTGATCGAGGGTTCTCTTGGCCATGATGTCGCGAGTCTGCTCGAACACCTCACGCATCTGCGGATCCCCGCTGGCGGTCCCCCGGAGCAGCGAGACGTAGGTATTGCGGTTCTCGGTCACGTAGTCGACGTACGACGCCAGCACCGAGCGGAGGGTGAGCATCGGATCGTCCGACTCGCTCGGCTCGGTGCGCTGGAGCATCTGTTCACTGCTGTGTCGGACGATCGCCAGATGGAACTCGCTTTTCGACGCGAAGTAGTGGAACAGAAGCCCCCGCGAGACACCAGCCTGATCGGCGATGTCCTCGACGGAAATCTGTTCGAGCGGCCGTTCGGCCAGCATCCGCGCCCCGAGGTCGATGAGTTGCGCTCGGCGTTGCGCAGGGTCGAGCCGCGTTCGCTTTACTGCGTCCATGCCCAATAGACTACTGAATATTCGTCAATAAGCTATTGACCGTGACTCAATAAAGGCATATCGTTCCCTACATGAGTCTTCCAGTTACAGATACCTCAGCACCTGCCGCGGATACTCGCCACGTCGGCACACTGATCATCGGCAGTGGTTTCGCCGGTCTCGGTGCGGCGATCAAACTGGCACAGGCCGGCATCACCGACTACGTCGTTCTCGAGCGCGGCAACGACGTCGGCGGGACCTGGCGTGACAACAGCTACCCGGGCGCCGCGTGTGACGTGCCGTCGCATTTGTACTCGTACTCTTTTGCACTCAATCCGGAGTGGACGCGCTCCTTCTCCACTCAGCCCGAGATCTACAAGTACATCCAGTCGGTGGCCAACCGCCACAAGGTGCTCGACAAGCACCTCTTCGACTGCGACGTTCTCTCCGCACGCTGGGACGAGGCGTCTGCTCGGTGGCACGTCAGCACCAACAAGGGCGAATTCGTCGCAAAGATCGTCGTCTCGGCCGTCGGCGCATTGTGTGAGCCTTCACTTCCGGACATCAAGGGCATCGACGGCTTCAAGGGCGAGATCTTCCACTCCTCGCGTTGGAACCACGACGCCGATCTGACCGGCAAGCGTGTGGCCGTCATCGGAACCGGCGCCTCGGCCATCCAGATCGTGCCGGCCATCGGCAAGAAGGTCTCGCATCTCGACGTGTACCAGCGCACGGCGCCGTGGATCCTGCCCCGCGCAGACCGCGAGTACACCAAGATCGAGCACCTCGCGTTCAAGTACCTCCCCGGCTTCCAGAAGTTGTGCCGCACCGGTATCTACTGGATGCGAGAGACGCAGGTCGTCGGCCTGGCCAAGGCGCCGGTCTTCATGAAGCCGCTGCAGTTCGCCGCCGAGCGTCACCTGAAGGCCCAGATCAAGGACAAGGATCTTCGCAAGAAGGTCATGCCCAACTTCCAGATCGGCTGCAAGCGCATGCTGATCTCGAACAACTACTTCCCCACCCTCGCCCAGGACAATGTCGACCTGGTGACCGAAGGCATCGAGGAGGTCACCGCCAACGGGATCGTCTCGAAGACCGGCACCACGCGTGAGATCGATGCCATCGTCGTGGCGACCGGATTCCACGTCACCGACTCCCCCACCTTCGCGGGAATCTTCGGCAAGGACGGACGCTCGCTCGCCGAGGTCTTCGAAGAGACCGGCATGCAGGGATACAAGGGCGCGGCAGTTGCCAACTTCCCCAACATGTTCTTCCTCGTCGGACCCAACACCGGCCTCGGACATTCGTCGATGGTCTTCATGATCGAGTCGCAGATCAACTACCTGGTCGACGCGATCGCCACCATCGACAAGTACGACATCGGCACCATCGAGGTGCGCAAGGACAAGCAGGACAAGTACAACAAGGACCTGCAGGCAGCTATGTCCAAGAGCGTGTGGAACAACGGCGGTTGCGCCAGCTGGTACATGGACAAGCACGGAAACAACACCACCCTGTGGCCTGGCTTCACCTTCCAGTTCCGCAATGCCACCAAGCATTTCGACCTCGCGGCATACCGCAGCGTCGCCACCTCGGATCTCGGCGCCGTCGGCACCGCGACCACTTCACAGATCGACCTCGACGACGAGAAGGCAGTAGCACAATGAGTGATTTTGCAGGCAAGGTCGTAGTCATCACCGGAGCGGGATCGGGCATCGGTCGCGCACTAGCACTGAACCTGGCCGGCCAGGGCGCCAAGTTGGCGATCTCCGACGTGGACACCATCGGGCTCGCCGAGACAACGCGTCTGGTGGAAGCCATCGGCGCCGAGGTGAAGTCGGACCATCTCGACGTCACCCAGCGCGAAGCGGTTCTCGAGTACGCCGACGCGGTTGTCGCCCACTTCGGCAAGGTCAACCAGATCTACAACAACGCCGGAATCGCCTACCACGGCACTTTCGAGAAGTCCGAATTCAAGGACTTCGAACGTGTCATGGACGTCGACTTCTGGGGAGTTGTCAACGGCACCAAGGCATTCCTCCCCCACGTCATCGCCTCCGGCGACGGGCACATCGTGAACGTGTCGAGCCTCTTCGGTCTGCTGTCGATGCCGGGTCAGAGCGCATACAACTCGGCCAAGTTCGCCGTTCGCGGTTTCACCGAGTCGCTTCGCCAGGAAATGCTGATCGCCAAGCACCCGGTGAAGGTGACCTGTGTGCACCCGGGCGGAATCAAGACCGCCATCGCACGCAACGCCACCGCAGGCCCGGGTGAAGATCTTGCGGTCTTCTCCGAGTTCTTCGACCGCAAGCTCGCGCGCACCACACCGGAGGACGCCGCCAAGACGATCGTCAACGGTGTTCGGAAGAGCAAGCCGCGAGTTCTCATCGGGATGGACGCAATCGCACTCGACGCCTGGGTTCGCCTCGTAGGATCGGGCTACCAGCGCATCGTCGCGATCGTCGCCGGCCGAATGATGCCCAAGTCCAGCTGAGTTCGTTTCACAGCGCAGTTCGTTTCACAGCGCAGTTCGCACAAAGAGTCAGGAGCCCTGCCGGTGAGCACGTTCACCCTTCCGCTGCCCGTGGTCGCATTCTTGTTGAAGCCGTACTTCCGTCTGGCTTTCAACTCGCGGCTGCCGTATCGGATTCAACGTCTGTTGCTCGAGGCCGGGGCACCGCTACAGCAGGTTCCAGCGGGCGCCGTCGTGCGCCCGCTGGAGCTGGCTTGCCGACCGGCAGAGAAGATCACCGTCGGCGCAACCGAGCGCCCCACCGCAGTTCTCTACCTGCATGGCGGGGCGTACACGCTGGGTTCGCTGTCCACACACCGTTCTCTCGCAGCTCATCTCGCCCGTGAGTCGTCCAGTGCGGTCTTCACCTTGGACTACCGTCTCGCGCCGGAGAATCCGTATCCCGCCGCTCTCGACGACGCGGTCTCAGCCTTCATGCAGTTGGTCACCGAGTTCGACTATTCGGAAGACCGCGTTGCCATCGCCGGCGATTCGGCCGGTGGCGGCCTGGCCGCGGCGACCGCTATCCGTCTGATCGAGCGTCACGGCGTGACCCCCGGCGCGCTTGCACTGATCTCACCGTGGGTCGATCCCGGCGATCGGGGTGCCACCAAAAAGGCCGACCTGGTGGTCAACACAGCGTGGTCCTTCGACGCCGCCGACGCCTACCTTGCCGGAGGCGACCGTACTGATCCCGGCTACGCGCCGATGCACGGCAAGCTCGACGGGTTGCCGCCCACCAGGATTCACGTCGGTTCCGAGGAAGTCCTCTACCCGCAGATCATGACGTTCACCGACAAGCTCTCCGCTGCCGGCGTCGACGTGTCCCTGGTGGAGTACGCGCGACTGTGGCACGTGGCTCACGCACAGGCGTCACTGGTGAAGGAAGCAGCAGACGCCGTTTCCGACCTCGGCCAGTTCATCGCATCGAAACTGATTCGTGCCAAGGATGATTCGAGTTCAGCAGTGGGCTCGAACAGTCACTGACGGGTGGCCCACTCCGTCCATGTCACTGACGGGTGTCCCACCAGGTGCGGGCGACTTCCGAGGCTGACGCCTTGCCGGTCCGCACCTGCTCGATCATTGCGGCGAGATCGGTGGTGGACAGTTCACCGGCAACGACGCTGAGCGCCTTGACAGCCGAATCTCCCAGTGCGCCCGCTCGAAAGAGCGGAACGACATTCTGCGCAGCCAGAACGTGATTCGAATCAGCGAGCACTGTGACGGCATCGGATTGTGCCAACGCCGACAGCGTCGTGGTTCCGAATACTTGTGCACCGGGTACGTCTGCCGGCGTTGCCTGATCGACACCGGCGAAGACACACTCGGCGCCCTCGGCCAACTGTTCCACTGCCCCGTCCTCGACGAATCTCGCGGAGACGAGCGGCCTCGCCGCGGCACACGAAGGAGCAAAGGCTTCTATCGTCTTCGCTCCCAACGACTGTGCGTATCCGGTGTCGAGTGCGAGGACCGCACGATCTTCGGCCATCGCATAGTCGGAGACCGAAAGACCCTCCGGCAGAGAGCGACTCAAGGCTTCGAAGACGTCGTCGGCCTTGCGGGCCGGGGATGACGGGTCGTAGTGATCGAGCAGCGCGCCGGTGAACTCGGGCACCAAAGTGACTCGCGCTGCGTCCAGAGCCTCGAGTGATTGGTTTCGGCCACCACCCACCGATTCGACGCGAGCCGACAGGCCGGAGGAGGAGAGCACCGTCGAATACACCTCGGCCAACACCGAACTCTCCACCGATGCGTCAGCAGCCACCACGATCTGGTCACGAGACTCCGCTTCGGCACCCTCTACCACCGAATCACCGTTTGCGCATCCGCTGAGAATCGGCAGGACCATCAGTGCTGCAACAACAGTCGAATACTTCGTGCGTGTGCTCTTCACCGAAATCCTCACATCCAATCCCATGGATCGAAAACCGTGCCATGTCGGTACCTATCGTTACACTTGTCGGGCGATGCGCGGTAACCAGTCCTGACGCAGCCACTCGGTGGCGGCGCCGTCGAAGTCACTCGGGTGGCTTCGCCACAAGGGAATGGTTTCCGACGCCCGAAACACGGGACGCCCGAAAAACCGGAAGGACGCTCATGCGCACCTCACGATTTCGTTCCAACCGTTGGCTCGTAGCCGCGGCAACCGTTGTCTCTCTGACTGCACTGACAGCGTGCGGTAGCAGCGACGGTGACTCCAACAGCGATCCCAACGCGATCGTCGTCGGCTCCGCCAACTTCACCGAATCCGAGACGATCGCCAACATCTACGCCGAAGCACTGCGTGTCAACGGGTTCGATGTGTCCACGTCGTTCAACGTCGGCAGCCGCGAGGCGTACATTCCGGCACTCAAGGACGGGTCCATCAGTGTCATTCCGGATTACACGGGAAATCTCCTGCAGTACTTGGATCCCGACAGCACGGCCACCAGCTCCGCTGACGTCCTCGCTGCTCTTCCCGCAGCTCTCGGGTCGGAATTGGCAATTGCGACGCCTGCATCCGCCGAGGACAAGGACGCCGTCGTCGTCACGAAGGAAACCGCTGACAAGTGGAACCTGAAGACGATCGCCGATCTGGCTCCGCATTCCGCCGAGGTCAAGTTCGGTGCTCCGGCCGAGTTCCAGGAACGTCCAGCCGGATTGCCCGGTTTGAAGTCCAATTACGGCCTCGACATCTCGGCAGCCAACTTCGTTCCGATCGCCGACGGCGGTGGACCGGCAACCGTGAAGGCTCTCTCCTCCGGTGACATCACCGCGGCAAACATCTTCACGACGTCGGCCTCCATCCCGGAGAACAACTTCGTGGTTCTCGAAGACCCGAAGAACAATTTCCCGGCTCAGAACGTGGTGCCGGTGCTGCGCGCGTCGAAGTCTTCCGACAAGTTGAAGACAGTCCTCGATGCGGTGTCCGCCAAGCTCACCACCGAAGAGTTGTTGGCACTCAACGTCCAGGTGTCCGGCGACACCAAGACGGAGCCGGCAGCGGCGGCCAAGGCGTGGGTGACGGCGCAGGGCCTCGACAAGCCGGTCTCGTAGTCACGTGATCACCTTCGAGGGCGTCACCAAGCAGTATCCGGACGGCACCACCGCCGTCGACCGTCTCGATCTCACCATCGAGGCCGAGTCGTTCACGGTGTTCGTGGGGCCGTCCGGGTGCGGCAAGACGACGTCGATGCGCATGATCAACCGGATGATCACACCGACGTCGGGCAAGATCTTCGTCGACGGTCGTGACATCGCCCAGACCGACGCGGTGAAGCTGCGTCTCGGCATCGGGTACGTCATCCAGAACGCCGGATTGCTTCCGCATCGCACCGTGATCGACAACGTCGCAACAGTTCCGGTACTGCGCGGTGAGTCCCGCCGCGCAGCGCGCAAAGCCGCGTTGGGGGTACTCGAACGAGTCGGTCTGGACATCTCCCTTGCCACCCGCTATCCCGGACAACTCTCGGGTGGGCAGCAACAACGTGTGGGAGTTGCGCGAGCATTGGCTGCCGATCCGCCGATCCTGTTGATGGACGAGCCCTTCAGCGCCGTCGACCCGGTGGTGCGTGAGGATCTGCAGACCGAAATGCTCCGTCTTCAAAGCGAACTGAAGAAGACGATCGTCTTTGTCACCCACGACATCGACGAGGCAGTCAAACTCGGTGATCACATTGCCGTCTTCGGTCCCGGCGGGCGGCTTCAGCAGGTGGCGGCACCTCGCGACGTGTTGGCCGCTCCGGCAACGGATTTTGTCGCCGGATTCGTCGGACGCGATCGCGGCTATCGGGGATTGTCGTTCCGCGCTGCCGACGAGGTTCCGTTGCACCCCATACGCACGGCCGTCGAGAACGAATTGAAGGCTCTACGTCTCGAATTGGGCGAATGGGTTCTCGTGGTCACGGACAACGGAACCCCGCAGGGATGGATCGACGTGACCGGCGTCGAAGGCCTGCGCTCGGGACGAACCCTTGCTCAGTCGACGTCTGCCGGTGGTTCGCTGTTCTCCCCCGGCGGCGATCTCCGCCAAGCACTCGATGCGGCAATCTCGTCGCCTTCCGGTATCGGTGTTGCCGTCGACGGCGAGGGCGCGGTCATCGGCGGGATCCTCGGTTCCGAAGTCGTTGCGAAATTGGCAGATCAGCGTCGACGCGAGGACGAGGAACGCAACCGCGTCGCCTTCACCGAGGGATTCGGGTCGTAGCGGCATGCGCTGGCTCATCGACAATTTCTCGACGGTCGTGGATTACTCGAAGACCCATCTGTATCTGGCACTGCTTCCTTTGCTGATCGGTCTCCTGATTGCCGTTCCGGTCGGAACAGCGATCCGCAACGTCAGATGGCTGCGCCGAATCACGTTGACCCTGGCGAGCATTGCGTTCACGATTCCGTCGCTCGCGCTGTTCGTCACCATCCCCCAGTTGTTCGGACTCAAGACCCTTGATCCTCTCAACGTCGTGATCGCACTCAGCGTGTATGCGACGGCACTGCTCATCCGGGCTGTACCCGAAGCACTCGACTCGGTGCCGGACAACGTCATCGACGCCTCCACCGCCGTCGGTTTCACACCACTACGACGCGCTCTGACGGTCGAGTTGCCATTGGCGCTGCCGGTGATGATCGCGAACATCAGAGTTATTGCCGTTACCAATATTTCGCTGGTGTCAGTCGGATCTCTGATCGGAATCGGCGGGCTTGGAGTCCTGTTCAAACAAGGCTACGACCGCGACTATCCCGACCAGATCGTTGCGGGCATCATCGCGATCGTCGTGCTGGCACTGGCGCTCGATCTGATCCTGTATCTGATCGGCCGATTCCTGACCCCGTGGACCAGAACGTCGACCTCGTCGAAGGTTCCCGCCGTCCTGTCAGCCGAGGGGGAACCCGTATGAGCATCTTCACCGGGGCCTGGGACTTCATCGTCGATCCCGGAAATTGGAGCGGCGACACCGGAATCGGCACCCGCATCCTCCAGCACCTCTGGTACAGCGTTCTGGCCGTGGCACTTTCGGCTGTGATCGCGGTGCCCATCGGATTACTCATCGGCCATCTGCGTCGCGGTGAGATCGTGGTCGTCAGTCTGGTCAACGCACTGCGGTCACTGCCCACTCTCGGCCTGCTGACCTTCCTCGTTCTTCTCATGGGTCTGGGAGTGATGCCGCCGATTCTCGCCCTCGTCATTCTTGGTATTCCCCCACTACTCGCCGGCACGTACGCCGGAATCGCCAGCGTCGACCGCGGCGTCGTCGAGGCCGCACGGGCGATGGGTATGACCGAACTCCAAGTGCTCTTCCGCGTCGAGATACCCAATGCGCTGCCATTGATTCTCGGCGGACTGCGTAACGCGACACTGCAGGTGATTGCCACGGCAACGGTCGCCGCCTACGTCAACCTCGGCGGCCTCGGCCGGTACATCTTCGACGGTCTCGCGCTCTACAAGTACGACCGAGTGGTCGTCGGCGCAATCCTGGTCGCGGTTGTGGCTCTCGTCGTGGACGGCTTACTGGCGCTGGTGGTCTGGGCATCGGTTCCCGGCACCGGCAGGCTGCGCCGAACACCCGACCTCACTCGTCTGTAGCTCTCGGTACACACGAAAAAGCCCCGATCGGAACCTTGTGTGCGGGTTCCGATCGGGGCTTTCGTAGTCCCTCTTAGCTGGTCACGCCCTCAGCATGCGCTGCGGCCGCGACGGCTTCCGCTACTGCGGGTGCCACGCGAGGGTCGAGTGGGCTGGGGACGATTTTGTCCGCCGCCAACTCGTCGCCGACCACCGACAGGATTGCCTCGGCGGCAGCGAGCTTCATACCTTCGGTGATGCGACGGGCGCCGGCGTCGAGCGCGCCCTTGAAGACACCGGGGAAGGCGAGAACGTTGTTGATCTGGTTCGGGAAATCACTACGGCCCGTCGCCACGATCGCCGCGTACTTCGACGCGGTTTCGGGGTGAATCTCCGGGTCCGGGTTGGAGAGTGCGAACACGATCGACTCGGGAGCCATCGAAGCGATGAGCTCCTCGGGGATCTTGCCCGCCGAGACACCGAGGAACACGTCAGCACCTTCGAGAGCCTCGATGGCACCACCATGCAGGTCACGGGGATTGGTGCGGGCCGCGAGTTCTGCCTTCACGTCGTTGAGGTCGCTGCGCTCACCCGAGATGATGCCCTTCGAGTCCAGCACGATGACGTCGCTGATTCCGGCGGCGAGCAGGATGTTCGCGCAGGCAACACCCGCAGCGCCGGCGCCGGAGATGACGACCTTGAGTGTGGTGATGTCGCGGCTCTGGACCTTCACGGCGCCCTTGAGTGCCGCGAGGACCACGATGGCGGTTCCGTGCTGATCGTCGTGCATGACGGGGCAGTCGAGAGCTTCGATGACGCGCTTCTCGATCTCGAAGCAACGCGGCGCCGAGATGTCCTCGAGGTTGACCGCGCCGAAGCTCGGACGCAGTCGGATGAGTGTCTCGACGATCTCGTCGGGATCCTTGGTGTCGAGAACCAGCGGAATGGAGTTCAGTCCGGCAAAGTTCTTGAACAGCGCCGACTTGCCCTCCATGACGGGCAGCGACGCGCGAGGGCCGATGTCGCCGAGTCCGAGAACCGCGGTGCCGTCGCTGACCACGACGACGAGTCGGTTGGTCCACGTGTATCGATCGGCGAGGGTTTCGTCTGCAGCGATGGCGCGGCTCACCTGAGCAACACCCGGCGTGTAGGCGATCGAGAGGGCCCGCTGCGTATCGAGCGGTGCTGTGGTCTCGACCGAGAGCTTGCCACCGACGTGAGCGGCAAAGATTTCTTCGTCGGTCAACTCGACCTTGGGTACGTTGATGGCTTCAGTCACGAGGGACACGATGACACTCCTGATTAGTCCAGCCTCAAGCGGGGCTGGGTTACTGGGAAGTAATCCTTCGGACCGCTGCGAAACTACGTTCACAACGGTCAGAGATCATTTCTTCCGCGAACGACTACTGAGAAGAAGAGCATTCGGCGTGCGCGAGAAAGTGGGCCGCAATACATCCGAAGCGTCATGGTGTGGGGCGGGTGAGCCCTGGCGTATCCATGCAATCTAGGTTTCGGGAGAAATTCTGACGAAACCTGCACTTCGGGGCCGGGCTGTGGCGCCGCCTCGAAGTAACTCCAGTTTGCCACCAGAGTCGGATCACAATCAAATCCTCCAAGCGGTCGGATTCCTCACCACACTCGAACCCGAGCCGTCATCCCCACCGTGTCATCCCCACCCAGTCATCCCCACCCAGTCATCCCCACCACTGCGTCACCAACAACAGCCCTGCCACCACGAGCACGACCACCGATCCGGCAACCGCCGCGATACCCCGCCTGCGGTCGCACCAGATCTGCGCGGCGAGAGCAACCACCGAGGCCGCAATGTGCGCGGTGATCGACGTTGTTCCCGGACCCGGGAATCCGCGGTTGCCGCCCAGATATGCCGAACCGATGATCACGAGTGTCAAGACCACGATTCCGGCCGCCACGGTGCCACTCAGGGCGCGTAGAGCGCGGACCAGCAGCCATTGTCGTTTGTCGGCGGGATAGTCGTAATCGTCTTCGTACTGATAGTCCTGATATTCCTGGTACTGGTAGTCGTCCTCGTACCTGTCGTTCCGGTCGTACCTGTCGTCGTATGTCATCTCTTACGCTCCCGCGACGAATCCGCGGACTGATTCCGCAATGAGTTGAACCGCGATGGCGGCGAGCAGAAGACCGGCGATGCGTGCCAGCAGACTGATGCCACCCTCGCCCAGTATCCGGATCAGTGCGGTCGAGAAGCGCAGGACCACGAACAGCACGAGGTGGATGGACAGAATCGCCAACGCGATGGCCAGATACGACGCCGCTTCACCGTCGGCCTGGGCGACAAAGACGATGACGGCTGCAATCGCACCGGGACCGGCCATCATCGGCGTTCCCAGAGGAACGAGTGCGACGTTGACGTCGTCGGCTCCCTGCGGACGGTTGGAGGCCTTGCCGGTCAGCAGTTCGAGTGCGATGAGAAGCAGGAGTAGTCCGCCGGCGCCCTGCAACGCCGGAATGCCGATGTGGAGGTAGTTGAGGATCGCCTGACCGCCGATGGCAAAGACCGAGATGACCGCCAGGGAGACGGCGGGGGCCTGCCATGCCGCTCGATTGCGATCTTCACGGCTTTTACGTCCGACGAGTGACAAGAACACCGGGATGACTCCGGGCGGGTCCATGATCACGAACAGCGTGATGAACACGGTGAGGTAGAGCGTGGTGTCGAGCATCAGCGCCCCAGTACCTCCACGCCGGTGGCAGCCGAGACGAGTTTGTCGAACTCGGCTTCGTCCGTGAGCTCGTCGCCGAGTCCGATCGTCTTGTTCTCGCCGTGGTAGTCAGAGGATCCGGTGACTGCCAAGCCGAGATCGACGGCCAGTCGGCGCAGGACGTCACGATCGTCGCTGCGATGGTCCGGGTGATCGACTTCGAGACCCCCGAGACCCAGCTCGGCCAGATCACGGATGTGGTCGAGCGCAAGCAATCCGCCGCGCGAACGCGCCCGTCCATGCGCAAGGACAGTTACTCCCCCGGCCGCTGCCACCAGTTCGACGGCGTACTCGAGCGGAGTGTCGTACTTGGGAACGTCGTATCGCCCTCGACTGGACAACAGGTCGGAGAAAGCCTCACTGATGCTCGACACCACTCCCGCTCGCATCAGGGCCGCTGCGACGTGCGGGCGTCCGACGGACGGACCGGCGTCGGCGAGGATCTGATCGGGATCGACGGGCAGACCGTCACGCGCCATCATGGTCGTCATCACCCGGATACGTTCGACGCGTTCGGCGCGCAGTCGCTCACGTTCTTTTGCGAATTCGGGGTGCGTCGGATCGAACAGGTACGCAAGCAGATGTACAGCGACCGGCCAACCACGCTCACCTCGACCTTCGCACGACATCTCCATCCCACGAACCAGGCTGACGCCGGCCGGCAAGGCCTGCGCCGCCTCGGCCCAGCCCGAAGTCGTGTCGTGATCGGTGATGGCGACGACGTCGAGTCCGGCGTCGGCTGCGGCGCGCATGAGGGCAGCCGGGGTGTCGGTGCCGTCCGATGCGTTGGAGTGGGTGTGAAGATCTATTCGCACTGTTCCAGTGTGTCAGCAATCGGCAACTTCATCGCGCTCCGGTGGGCGAGCCGGAAGCTGACGTACGATTACGCCGCAGCGGCAGCGCAATTCGATCAGGTGTCGCTGTAGTGCCGTTCCCCTGCCGTTCCACTGCATTACAGACCGAGAAGGAGCGAGCGTGCCAACCATGCCGTCACTGCCGAATTGGTCGAACGGCAAATCGACGCAAGCCGATGCGCCCAAGATCCCCGTTCCGGCAGCCCGCGCGATCGTCGACTGCGCGGTCTACGTGGACGGCGTGCGGTTGCCGGGCAAGTACACGCACCGCGCTGCGTTGGCCGAGGTTCGTAGTCGCGACAACGCGTTCGTCTGGGTGGGCATGCACGCTCCCGACGAAGGTCAGATGCAAGATGTCGCAGCAACTTTCGGACTCCACGAGCTGATGGTCGAGGATGCCGTCCATGCACACGAGCGCCCGAAACTCGAACGCTACGACGACGTCATGTTCCTGGTGCTGCGCACGGTCGTCTACGTGCCGCACGAGTCCGTCGCGACGGCGAGCGAGATCGTCGAAACCGGCGAGATCATGGTGTTCGTCGGCCCCGACTTCGTGGTGACCGTCCGGCACGGGGATCACTCCGAACTGGCAAGCGTGCGCAAGTCACTCGAGCAGAACCCCGAGCGCCTCACCATGGGCCCGTTCGCGGTGTTGCACGCGATCACCGACCACGTCGTCGACAGCTATCTCTCCGTCATCCAACTCGTCGAACAGGACGTCGACAGCATGGAAGAGTTGGTGTTCAACCCGCGGAACACCGTTGCCGTCGAGCACATCTACCTGCTCAAACGTGAAATCGTCGAACTACGACGCTCGGTCACTCCACTCGGATTGCCACTGCTCCAGCTGACCCAGCCCGCGGGCGGCCTCGTCCCGAAGGAGATCCGGCGATACTTCCGTGACGTACGAGATCACCACACGATCGTGGCCGAACGTATCTCGGAATACGACGAGGTGTTGAGTTCGCTGGTCGACGCCGCACTCGCGAAGATCGCGGTGCAGCAAAACACCGACATGCGCAAGATCTCCGCGTGGGTCGCTATCGCCGCCGTGCCGACCGGCGTTGCCGGTATCTACGGGATGAACTTCGAGAACATGCCGGAACTCGGTTACAAGTACGGCTACCAGTCCATCCTGTTCCTCATCGCGTCGGTGTGTGTCGGCTTGTTCTTTCTCTTCCGTCGCAACAACTGGCTGTGAACCTCGCACGCTGACTCCCTGTACTTGCCACCGTCGCAGGCGGACAATGGATATGGGTACGCATTTTCATTCCGTTCCCGAAATCCATTTTGCGACAAGCAAATTCAGATCCAAGGAGAAGTGGAGGAGCAACCATGCCTACAGTCGAGCAATCCGTGGAGATCGCGTTGCCACCCAAGGACGTCTGGGAGTACATCGCCGTCGCCGAGAACTGGCCCAACTGGGAGAATTCGATGGTCGAGTGCAGACAGATCACCGACGGCCCGATGGGCGTGGGAAGCCGCTGGCACGGTGTCTCGCGAATCCTGGGCAAGCGTCTCGAGTGGACATCCGAATTCACCGAGTACGACCCACCGAGATCGTCGAAATCGACGTCCGTCGAAAGTCCGGTCAGCTTCTCGCAGACCACGACCTGCGAAGAAGTCGGTGACGGCACTCGGGTCACCTACCGACTCGACAGCGAAAGCGGCCTGGGAGGAGTATTCGGCAAGATGGCCGACCCGATCGTCACGAAAGCATTTTCACGGACGGTTCGGGTAAGTCTCGAGAACTTGGCGGACATCCTCGTGCACGCCGAATGATCTGACGGACAAAGCGCCAGCGCAGCTAGAGCGAGGCAGCGGAACGGTGCGGATCGCGGATGTCGATCCCCGCCTCGGTCCACGCTTCCCTCAGTGCCTCCGCGCCGCGCAGACGCACCCAGGCGGCTTCGGTACCGGTCAGGGGGACCACACCAAGGAAGCGCACCGGGTCGAACGGCTCCGGCAGCGTCAGGTCTTCGATCCCGCTGTCACCGAGAAGCACCGCCGTGAACGCAGTGTCCTTCCACAGCGGCTCGCCCAGGTCCAACAGTGCGTCCTCGAGCAGCACGACCCCTTCGACGGACGGCGCCGCGGCCAGCACCGCGAGCGTCCTGGCCACACCTGACGCCACACCGGTGCCACCGCGCAGCGTGAGTACCAACTCGGCGCGGGGTCCGCGCGTGGGGTCTGCGACCAGTTCGTTGGGGTCGCCCATCGGATGACGCGAGCACCCCAGTGTGACGTAGCGGACCAGGCCGTCGGGTGATTCGAAACGCAGCACGTCCAGCGGTTCGACACCGAGGAACGTCACTGAGGCCGCGGTGGGGTCCGGCCCCTCGATGCTGCTGACGAGATGGGCCCGGACGGAAGATACGACGCTGTCTGACACTCGTCCATCTAAACACCGTGCCCGCGAGGTTCGCAGCGCAGATACCTCGCGGTGGCGGTAGCGTCGTCGAAATGGTCTCCGTTCTCGCTGTCAGCGACGAGACCGTCGAATTCCTGTGGAGCAGTCAGGTTCGTTCAATCGGAGTCGACGTGATCCTGGGCGCGGGCGATCTGCCGTTTGCGTATCTGGAGTACCTGTCTGACCAACTGAATGCGCCTTGCGTGTTCGTTCCCGGAAACCACGACGCCGATCTGTCCGGATATTCGAACAAGAGATCGGGTTGGACGCGGGCCGGGATGCCTGCGCAGTGGCCAGGGCCTACCGGCGCAGTCAACGCCGACGGACGCATCGTGACCGTCGCCGGTCTGCGGATCGCGGGCCTCGGTGGTTCCATCCGATACAACACGGGTCCCAATCAGTGGTCCGAGCGCCAGCAGAGCCGACGCGCTCGCTCGCTCGCCTGGCGAAACGCCTGGCAATCGCGGCTTCCCGGCGGCCGGGCGGGCGTGGATGTGCTGCTCACCCACAGTCCCGCCCGCGGTGTCGGCGACGCCGAGGATCGGCCACATCGAGGGTTCGAATGCTTCACGCCTTTGATTCACAACCTCGATCCGACGGTGATGGTCCACGGACACATCCACCCGCACGGGCGAACCCCTCTCGATCTGGAGGTAGGCCGGACTATCGTGCTCAATACCGTCGGCTTCACGCTGATGGAGATTTCCCCAGGTACTCCGCCGACGATCGTGAGGCGCCGACATGGCTCGTGACACCGGATTTCCCACAGCCGACGCGGAAAACGACTTCGCTCGTCAGCGTCGACGTGCCGACGTTGCCCGTCTGGTCAGTTGGCTACGACGCGAACCCGACGACGTCAACGCGATCCTGCCGTTCGACGAGGTTGTCGCAGCTCTGGGCAAGGTCGGCGAGAAGTCTCTGGGGCTGCAGGTCGTCACCATCGAATCAATAGTCGGAAGTGTCGACCGCACAGGTGATTTCGACAGGTACTTCCGTCCGACGTCCACTCACTCGCGCGCTCGTTGGGAGCGACTTGCGGTGGCGCAACGACGCGGCGAATCGGTACCACCTGTTCAGTTGTATCGCGTCGGCTCCATGCATTTCGTGATCGACGGGCACCACCGAGTGTCCATTGCGTGTGCGATGCACCAGAAGACAATCGACGCGTACGTCACCGAGATCATCACGCGTATCTCGCCGGAAGGCATCACTCAGCGCGCTGATCTGCTCATCAAGGATCATCGTCGACTCTTCCTCACCCGCGTTCCGCTGCAGGGTTCACAACGCGAAGCCGTCCAGGTCACCGACCCGTGGGAGTACGCCGAACTCAGTGAGTGTGTGGAGGCGTGGGGTTTTCGGCTCATGCAGGAAAAGGGTGAGTTCCTCGGCCGAGACACCGTCGCCCGCCGCTGGTTCGGCGAGGAGTTTCTGCCCGTCGTGCGAATGCTGCGGGGCGCCGACATGTTGCCCGAGCACACCGACGCCGAGGCCTACTTGTGGATCGCCCGGGAGCGGTACCGACTGGTGCGGCGGCACATGTGGAACGACGAGATCGTGGCCGAACTGCGCGATCGAGCACCCCGAAAGCACAAGCCCGCTACGTAGATGCAGTGAAGCGAACCTCGCGGTTCGGGATCTTCGGGTGCATGAACTTCAGCAACGAACGCGCTTCTTTCTCGATGGACGCGAGGGCGGTCTTCGGTTGCTGCGCAAACAGAATCGCACCCAACTCGACCGTCTCCTTTGCCGGCGTCACCGTCGCATATCCCACCACCTTCCCGCGCACCAGGATGGCGGGCTTGATGATGCCGTTCACGGTGAAGACGCGAGTTCGGTACTGCTCGTCCATGATTCGAGATCGGTCGGCGTGCGAGAGCAAGATGTTGTCGAACGGTGCAAGGATTCTGACCGGGGGTGTTCCGGAGGTCGGTCGTGGCGCGTCCGGCAGGTCGAACACCTCGGCCCCTTTCGCGTTGACAAAGGTGATCAAGCCGGGACGTAGCCTCTCGAAGACTTCGGCGAGTCTCGTGAGCCCTGACCACGCTTGGGCATCTTTCACACTCGCGGGCCCGAAGGCCGCCAGATAACGAAGCACCATCGCATCCGGATCCGGCGATGAACTCACTTCCGTGCCAAGCCAATTCTCCAAGGTCGTCAGTGCCGGTACTCCGGATCGTCCCCACAGGCCTCGCGGTGGGACCTGCACCATCGGCAGAAGTCCTCGAACGCCGTGCGCCAGCCCCTCGGCCGCGTGGCCGGGAAAGCGCTCTGCCAGTAACGGTCTCATCTGCATCTGAGTGAGCGGCCCGTCCGCTACCAATTCGCGCCCCGCCCGCGCCAGCGCGTCGAGATCCAACCCGGTGAGCGCAGCACGCTGAGTGCTGTTGGTGTGGAGATCGCGTTCCATGATCGTCTGAACCGTGGCCCGGAAGGGACCCGCATCCGCGGCCGAAAGAGCAAAGACCGTGCCCCGCATGGCAACAAGCCGCACCACCTGGCGCTTCTCGACAAGGGTGGAGAGGTCTTCTGCCGCAAAGTTCTTCAGCCGCGCCCACAGCGCCAGGTAGGGCGGGTTCGGCGCCTGGGCCTGCAGACCTGCCAGGTGCTCGATCGCATCCAACGCACTGACCTCGGCCCTCCGCAGCAGGAACTGCCGCGCCAGAGTCGCCAGGTTGAGCTCGCGATCGGTGATCAGTGCAGCCATCGACAACTCCTCAACGATCGTGGTCAGTGGCGGTGACGATCTCGAACGGTATCTCGACTCGCGCGAGGGTTCCGGACTCTTCACCCGGTCCGACCGAGAACGAGCCACCCGCGGCAACCACACGCAGTTCGTGCGAGAGCAGTCCGATGTGCCCGGCAGCCCGTCGTTCGGCAATCCGATCGGCGCTGATCCCCCGGCCGTCGTCCGAGACCACCAGCACCGCACGGTGGTCCAGCCGTGCGAGCTCGATCCGAACATTGTTCGCGCCGGCATGTTTGACGACATTGCCAAGGAGCTCTCGGGCGGCGCCGAACAGGACGTCGTCCGCGGACGTGCGCAGATCGTCGTTCCAGCCCGAAGTGTCGACGTCGACCACCACTCCGCCGCGTCCCTGCGCCGAGCGCGCGAGGTCTCCGATTGCACGGGCGAGACCCACGTGCACGAGGACTGTGGGATGCAGCTCCGAAACGGAGGATCTCAACAGCGTGGTCGCTTCACCGAGCGCTTTTCCGGCTCGCGCCAACGCGACAGGCTCCGCACTGTCTGCCAATTCGTCGAGATCCATCCGCGCGGCGAGAACGTACTGGAGCGCCCCGTCGTGCAACTGCTCGGACAGTTCCGTGCGCTCTCGCTGCTCGAGCCCCATGAGTTCGGCCAGAAGGCTGGTTCGATGCCCGACGAGTTGTCCGATGGTCAACACGCGTGATCTTTGAATCCGAGTCAGTCCGATTGCGCCTGCGCCCACTCCGGCCAAGGCCATGGTGCTCAGCAGGATCGACGGCCACGGCTCGGAGTTCGAAGTCATCGTTGCCCAACTGGAAACGAAGAACACACCGATCGTGCAGGCAACGACGCCGACACACACGTCCGTCCGCAGTTGCGTACACGCCAGAACCGGAATGACGAAGAGCCCGTTACTCAAGATGTCGGCGGTCCAACTCTGCTCGGCCGCGAGACCGGTCAGCAATGTCAGAGTTGCGAGCACGGCAAGGTCGACGAACAAGCCGAGCCAGATCATCGTCACCGGGCCGGTGCCGCCCTTGCGGATCCACAGCGCCACGGCTGCCGACCAGAGTGCATAGGCGCCCAGAATCGCGAAACACCATCCCGCGTCGTTCATCGGCGGGACGAAAATCAGTGTCAGGGCGATGAACAGCACCAGAGCGCCGCGCACCGTCAGTTGGAGGTACGCACCGCGGTAGGCGTGTTCGCGCAAGATCCGCTCGAGGTCCGGGCCGCCGGGCAGGTGCTCGGTTCGTACCGAGGATTCGTTCATCTGTCCTCCTGTGCCGCCCATCCCAGTTCCCTGTGAATGAGCTTCGCACACGAGATTTCACAATCAACCCGCAATACCGTGAATGGCACAGCATTCACCGAACCTCGAAACCACGCAGGAGTGCTCATGATCTCGACCCGAGCAAGCAAGCGCCGCATCGCCACTCGATTTGCCGTCGCCGGCGCCCTGGCAGCGGCGCCGATCGCCGTGGTCGCCGGGACAGCGCAAGCCGCCCCGGCCTCCACCCATCACGAACAATTCGGCCGCCTGGTCCCCCTACCCGAGCCGGCCGACGCAGCGCCCGGCCCCGAACAGGTACCGCTCCCCCTGGACGCGACGTATTCGGTCACCTTGCCCGGGTAAAGGTCACAGCAGCAGATTGGCTCCCGTACCGCCGTCGAACACTGCAATCTTGGCGGGATCGAACCACAGATCGACAGACCTGCCCTGGGCCACCGTGGACTCGGACGAGAGCCTGGCAACCAGTTGACCGCCACCAGCGACGGCCGTTCCCGAATCGGCGGCGAGTTCCTCGAGTTCACGAGAATTGACGGCGGGGCCACCAGCGAGGAAATACGCGTACTTGTCCGAACCCATCGATTCCAGCACGTCGACGTCGACGGTGAACGTCCCACCGTGCGGCTTCTGCGCTGCATCGACCAGCGCCACGTCCTCGAAATGTTCCGGCCTGATACCGACCACGACGTCCTTGCCCGAGCCGCTGCCCGAGATCTTCGACTGCGCCGCCGCGGGCAGGCGAACATCGCCGATCGGCGTGCTCACACCGTCGGCCGTCAACTGTCCGGGGAAGAAGTTCATGGACGGGGACCCGATGAACCCCGCCACGAACAGATTGTTCGGACGATCGTAGAGTTCCTGCGGCGCACCGATCTGTTGCACGATTCCGCCGCGCAGCACGACTACCCGATCGCCGAGCGTCATCGCCTCGGTCTGGTCGTGGGTCACGTAAATCGTTGTCGTACCGAGTCGCTGCTGCAGACGGGCGATCTCCGTCCTCATCTGCACGCGCAGTTTGGCGTCCAGGTTGGAAAGCGGCTCGTCCATGAGAAACGCCTTCGGGCTGCGCACGATTGCGCGTCCCATCGCCACACGCTGACGCTGACCGCCCGACAGGTTCGCCGGTTTGCGATCGAGATGCTGGGTGAGGTCGAGGACCCGCGCAGCGTCGTCGACCTTGGCGTTGATCTCGTCCTTGGACATCTTCGCCAAGGTCAACGGGAACGCGATGTTCTGACGCACCGTCATGTGCGGATACAGCGCATACGACTGGAAGACCATCGCGATGTCGCGGTCCTTGGGGGCGCGTTCGTTGACGCGTTCACCCGCGATCCGCAACTCACCGGTCGAAATGTCTTCCAGCCCGGCAATCATGTTGAGAGTCGTGGATTTTCCACAACCGGACGGGCCCACGAGAATGATGAATTCTCCGTCGGCGATGGTGATGTCGACATCACTGACCGCCTTGGCTCCGTCCGGGTACAGCTTGGTCACCTTGTCCAGCACGATCTCGGCCACAGGCTTATCCCTTCACTGCGCCGGAAGTAAGCCCGGCCACGATACGACGTTGGAAGAACAGAACAAAGATGATGATCGGAATGGTGATGACCATGGCGGCCGCGGCGATCGACCCGGTGGGCTCCTCGAATTGTGAAGCGCCGGTGAAGTTTGCGATGGCCGCAGGGGCGGTGATGGAGCGTTCGGTCGACGTCAGCGAAATCGCGAACAACAGATCGTTCCAGCAGAAGATGAACACCAGAATGCCCGCCGTGACGATGCCGGGCGCGGCGAGCGGAGCTACCACCTTCCGGAACGCCTGCCCCGGCGTCGCGCCGTCCATCTGCGCCGCCTTCTCGAGTTCCCAAGGAATCTCTTTGAAGAATGCCGAGAGCGTGTAGATCGCCAACGGCAACGCAAAGGTGATGTACGGCAGGATGAGTCCGGCCCAGGTGTCGAAGAGTCCGAGCCGTCGTTCGATGTCGAACAGCGGGCTCACCAATGAAATCTGCGGGAACATCGCGATCAGCAGGGCAACAGCCACCAGCAGCTTCTTGCCCGGAAAGTCCAGGCGCGCAATCGCGTAAGCAGCCATGGTTCCGATCACCACGGCGATGACCGTCGAGATGAGTCCGATGCCGATGGAGTTGATCAGAGCACTGGTGAAGGCGCTGGTGTCGAAGATTCCTCGGTAGTTGTCCAGGGTCCACTTCTCCGGAATGAACTTGCCGTCCTTGATGGTTCCGGCGGGCTTGAAGGACAGGCTCGCAATCCACAGGACGGGAACCAACGCGTACAGCAAGACCAGAAGGTTGACGACGGACCAGCTGATCTTGAGTCTGGGAGTCACGGTCATGTCAGCGTCCTTCCGTATCGGATCCGGGAGCCGAAGCACCGAAAAGTTTGATGAAGATGAACGCGATCACTGCCACACACACGAAGATCAGCACGCTGATCGCGGATCCGATACCCAAGTTGAATGCCTTGAACAGATTGTCGTAACCCAGAATCGACACCGACCCGGTGTCGTTCGCTCCCTTCGTCAGCACGTAGATGTTGTCGAAGATGCGGAACGCGTCGAGTGTGCGGAACAGCAGAGCGACGAGGATGGCGGGCTTCATCAGCGGAAGGATGATGCGTACCAACCGGGTCCACGCACCGGCGCCGTCCACCTGAGCCGCCTTGAGGAGGTCGTCGGGCACGAGCGCCAGGCCGGCGAGCAGGAGCAGCGCCATGAACGGCGTCGTCTTCCAGACCTCGGCAAGGACGATGATCGCGAGCGACGGGATCTGGTCGGTGAGCGGCGCACTGCCGTCGGGCAGGAGATTGGCGAGGTAGCCGGTCCCCGGCGTCCACGCGTAGTACCAGCTGTATGCCGCCGCGACGGTGACGATGCCGTACGGGATGAGCACAACGGTGCGGACGAGCCCCTTACCCACGATCGTTCGGTGCATCACCAGTGCGATGGTCAGTCCGAGAACGAACTCGATGACGACCGAGACAACCGTGATCGACGTCGTCACCGCGAACGCTTGCCACCAGTAACCGTCGGTCAGCACCGACACGTAGTTGTCGAACCACACGAACTTTCGTTGATCCGGGAAGCGCAGGTCGTAGCGCTGCAAACTCAGCCACACGGCGTAGACCACCGGATATGCGGTCACCGCGATCATGAGAATCGCGGCCGGGGCCACCAGCCAGAGACCGAGGCGACGCTCGGCCGCCTTTCCGTCCGACATCTTCGACTTCGCGGAGTGCTTCGGCTCCGGCGATGCCGTCGCGACTGTTGGTGCAGCTCCCGAATTTTCGCTGTCGATCGTCACGGAATCAGCCCCTCGGAATTGACTGCCTTGCGTACCTGCTCGGCAAGATCGTTCACGGTCGATTCCGGATCGATGTTTCCCACAGGGTTCAGCGTGGCAGTGATGAGCGTCGAAATACTCTGATAGGCAGGAGAAACCGGACGAACCGAAGCGGTGTCCAGGCTGTCGCGAACCTCACGCCACGCCGGGTACGCCTCCTGGAACGCCGGGTCGTCGTACAGGCTCTCGAGAGTCGGCGGAACGCCACCGGCTACCGCGTTGTTGCGCTGATTCTCCTCGTTACGCAGACAGGTGAGCGCCTCGAACGCGAGGTCCGGATGCTGGCTGGTCTTGGCCACCGCTACGTTGAAGCCGCCGATCGTGACCTCGGCCGGCTTACCCTCGATCACCGAGGGATACGGAGCGGCAAGGAAATTCCGTTCTCCGTTCACCGTGAGCACCGTGTTTCCGGTGTTCTCACTGGTGACGTTGCCCTTGTCGTCGATGTACGGCAGATCGCCCTTCTCGGCGTTCTCCATGATGCCGGGCAGCACGAACGGCCAGTTGACCTGGAAGGCAGATTTGCCGCTCTCCATACCCAGTCGCGACGACGCTTCATCCCCCTGCGAGATCGAGGGATCCGCACCCTTGGCGGTAGCGACGCGCTTCATGACGGTCAGCGCCTGCTGGGCAGCATCACCGTCGGCCACCGTCACGGTTGTTCCGTCCGGCCCCACCACCGATCCGCCGGCACTGGCGAGAAGGGTGTTGAACCAGACCATCAATCCTTCGTACTGCTTGCCCTGCACACCGATCCAGCTGGGGCGCCCCTCCGCGGCCAGGCCTTCGGAGATGTCGATCATCTGATCCCAGGTCTGGGGTGGTTGCCCGTCCGGCATCAAATCCTTTCGATACCAGAGCAATTGGGTGTTGGTGTTCAATGGCGCCGCATAGAGTTGGTCCTGCCACTTCGCCGACTCCAGCGGACCCTCGAGCGTCCCGTTGCTGACCTCGGCCGCCACGTCGTCAGGAAGCGGCAATGCCCATCCCGCTTCGGCGAATTCGGCAGTCCACACCACGTCGAGCGTCATCAGATCGAGTGACTTGTCGTTGCCGGTCAGACGCCGGGCCAACTGAAGTCGCTGGTCGTCGGCACCCTTGGGCAGAGTTTTCTGCTCGACCCGGTACGCGCCGTTCGACGCCGCCGAACAATTGGCGGCGGCCTCCGCATACTGCTCGGCGCCGTCGGCAGCGGTGTAGAAGGACAGCACCACGCCGTCGTCATTGTCCGATCCGCACGCACTGAGCAAGGGCGCCAACAACAATGTTGCCGCGCCGAGCAGCCCCGCCCGCAATTTCTTCTTCTGTCCCGCCCGCGATCTCTCGTTCTGCCCCGCCCGCGATCTCTTGTTCTGCACAGCCGTCCTCCTCGGGCGGCGAGACGGCGCAGTCGTTACGGCTGGCCGACGCACCACACATCGGCACTTTTGCCGGAGAAGGGACCTATTTCCTTGTCCGGCAAACGGTCACGGGAAGCGAGTACTACCTCGCCCGCGTGTACATAAAGTAACCGAGATCACACAAGTTGGCAGCCCGAGCGAGGATGTCAGATGGCGAGCTTGGCGAGCAGGTCGCGTGCCGACTCCGCCGTCTTGGGCTCACACAGTACGTCGTAACGTCCGGCGACCAACTGCATCGTCGAGGCGAAGTCCCGCTGCCCACGCGTCGCGGCGTACGGAATCGTCGTGGAGATGACACCGAAGATGATGCCGCCCACGATGCCCGCGATCAGCGGAGCGAGGAAACCACCGGTGACGATTCCGAGCACCAGGCCGAAGAAGACACCGAGCCACGCGCCGGAGACGATGCCGCCACCGATCACCTTGGCCCACGTCAACCGACCGAGAACTCGCTCGACCTGCATCAGGTTCACGCCGACGATCGTGACGTCCTGAACCGGGAATTCCTGATCGGAGAGGTAATCGACTGCGCGCTGCGCCTCGGCGTAGGTGGGGTACGACCCGATGGGCCATCCCGAAGGCGGTGTCGGCAACGCTCCACGGCGCGACCCATTCGACGATTGACCGAGCGGATTGGACATGGCTGGCTGCGCTCCTCTTTTCGGGCACGTCATCCACGCGGATGACGCAAGTACATCTACCCCCTATTGTGCCCTTTACAGACCTGATTCGTTCGGCTATGCGAGCGTCAGGCGTGTTCGGGCGGCGTGAATTCCGAGGTGCGCGTCATCCCCGCGGCGCGGCCCTTGGCCGAAATCACCAGTGCCATCTTGCGACTCGCCTCGTCGATCATCTCGTCGCCGAGCATGACGGCGCCCCGCCCTCCCCCGGCAGCCGAGGTGTGGAACGCGTACGCGTCCAAGATGAGTTCCGCACGGTCGTAGTCGGATTGGCGCGGACTGAACACCTCGTTGGCCGCCTCGATCTGCGTGGGGTGCAGAACCCACTTGCCGTCGAAACCGAGCGCTGCCGTTCGCGCAGCCGACCGAGTGAAAGCCTCGACGTCGCGGATCTGCAGGTACGGCCCGTCGATGGCCTGGACGCCGTGCGCCCGCGCGGCCATCAAGATGGTCATCAGGATGTGGTGATACGCGTCACCGCGGTCGTAGCCGTCCGGTTGCTCACCGACGACCAGAGTTCGCATGTTCAAGCTCGCCATGAAGTCGGCCGGGCCGAACACGAGCGCCTCGACGCGGGGACTCGCGGTGGCGATCGCGTCGATGTTGGTCAAGCCGATCGCGTTCTCGATCTGCGGTTCGATCCCGATCCTGCCGACCTCGAGACCGTTGGCCTTCTCGACCTGCGTCAACAACAGATCGAGCGCCTGGACGTGACTCGCATCGGGAACCTTGGGCAGCAGAATGGCGTCCAGATGCGCTCCGGCGCGGCCCACCACCTCCACGACGTCGGCATACGTCCATTCGGTGGTCCAGTCGTTGACCCGGACGACCTTGACCTGTTTGCCCCACCCGTCCTCGGCCAACGCGTCGCCGATCGACTCCCTGGCCGCCTGCTTCGCCAGCGGCGCCACCGCATCTTCGAGGTCGAGAAAGATCTCGTCGGCGGGCAATCCCTTCGCCTTGTCGATCATCTTCCGACTGCTGCCGGGAACTGCCAATACCGATCGACGGGAACGGTTGCGTGAAGTCATTGCGGACTGCCCTTCTCGATTTTCGGTGGCGCCGTTGCAGATTTTGACGCTGGACGAATTAGCCTTGCAATCATGGCAGCAGCAGGCAAGGTATTTGCAGCCAGGCTTGCCGGCCTGGTTGTACTCGGCCCGGACGGCGAATCGATCGGTCGTGTGCGCGACGTCGTCATCACGGTCCGCATCGGACGCCAGCAACCCCGCGTTCTCGGTCTGGTGATCGAAATGTTCACGCGCAAACGCATTTTCGTTCCGATGTTGCGTGTGACAGCAATCGAACCGAGTGCAGTCACCCTCACCACCGGTAACGTCAGTCTGCGGCGCTTCAACCAGCGCCCGGGCGAAGTGCTCGCTCTGGCGCAGGTACTCGATTCGCATGTGCGCGTGGACGACCCGGAACTCGAGGAGCTTCACGGCGTCGACACGATAGTCGTCGATCTCGGAATCGAATCGACGCGGACGCGAGACTGGGTGGTCTCCAAGGTCGCGGTTCGCGGCCATCGCGGACGCCTCGGTCGACGCGCGGCGATTCACATCGTCGACTGGCAGCACGTCGCCGGCCTCACCCAGAGCGATCTCTCACTCCCCGGCCAGGGCGTAGCTCACCTGCTTCTCCAGTACGAAGGCATGCGACCCGCCGATGTGGCCAACGCCATGCGCGAACTGCCGGAGAAGCGCCGCCACGAACTGGCCGTGGCGCTCGACGACGAACGCCTCGCCGACGTCGTGCAGGAACTGCCGGCGGACGACCAGACCGATCTGCTGATGCACCTGGAAGTCGAACGTGCCGCCGATCTACTCGAAGCGATGGATCCCGACGACGCCGCCGACCTGTTGGGCGAGCTGCCCGAAACCGAGGCCGAGTCACTGCTTCAGTTGATGGACCCGCAGGATTCCGAACCTGTTCGACGCCTGCTCGAGCATTCCCCGGACACTGCCGGTGGTCTGATGACGCCCGAACCGGTGGTACTGACGGCCTCGACGACGGTCGCGGAGGCCCTTGCCCGCGCCCGCAACTACGACGTGACCCCGGCGCTGTCGAGCATGGTCTTCGTCGTACGTCCGCCGACGGCGACTCCGACCGGGCGGTATCTCGGCTGCGTCCACTTGCAGAAGCTTCTCCGCGAGCCTCCCGCCAGCCTGGTAGGCGGACTACTCGACACCGACATGCCCCGGTTGGCCCCGGACGACTCGTTGGCGTCGGTCACCCGATATTTCGCGACGTACAACTTGGTATGCGGGCCGGTCGTGGACGACGAGAACCACCTGATCGGGGCCGTGACGGTCGACGACGTGCTCGATCACCTCCTGCCGGAAGACTGGCGTGAGGATTACTCCGACGACGAGGAATTACTCCGATGAGCGAACGGGCGTCGAGCACGACCGCACGGCAACGACTGGAAACGCCTCGCGGAAGCCGCCGGTTCAATCTCGATTTCGACGTCGAAGCTGTCGGGCGCGTCAGTGAACGCATCGCCCGCTTCCTCGGCACCGGGCGTTATCTCGCAATCCAGACGATCATCGTGATCGTCTGGATCCTGATCAACGTGTTCGCGGTGGCCCTGCAGTGGGACCCGTACCCGTTCATCCTGCTCAACCTGGCCTTCTCCACCCAGGCCGCCTACGCGGCGCCGCTGATCCTGCTGGCCCAGAACCGTCAGGAGAACCGCGACCGGGTCTCGCTCGAGGAGGACCGCTCACGCGCCGAGCAAACCAAGGCGGATACCGAATTCCTCGCCCGAGAACTCGCAGCTCTGCGTATCGCCGTCGGCGAGGTTGCCACCCGCGACTACCTGCGACGGGAGCTCGAGGAGATCAAGTCGATCCTTGCTGCCGACGGCGAACCGACCCCGAAGAAGAAGCACCGTGACTCGAATACTGCGAAACAAAGTCACAACTAGCTGAGCGTTCGCTGAGTTTTGCTGCACGCACCGTGACCGATATGTAACGTAAGTCACAGCAATATGGATATCACGGTGGGTACTCCGGAGCGGGAGCGCCAGCAAAGGGGAATCGTGCGAGTACGCGGAATGATTGCAGCATCCACACTGGTGGGGGGACTGCTCGTCGTCACAGGTCCAGCGGCCCTCACTGCCGGAAGCGCACCGACCGGAGGGTCACAGGTTCCGATCGCACTGGCGGGCTCCGCCTCGATTGCGCAGCCGGACTCTGTCGACTTCCTCCCGACGCCCCGCACGGTCCGAACGCAAAGATCGGCCCCGCCCAGCGATACGGTCGCCGGCGCCCCGGCAGCGCCTAACGCTGCGGCCGTCGTCCTCACCTCTCTGGGCATCCCCGAGATCGTCCTGAACGCGTACCGCTCCGCGGAGCTGGTGATGATGACCGAGGCACCGGGATGCGGAATCCCCTGGCATCTTCTGGCCGGCATCGGACGCATCGAATCCGGTCACGCCAACGGCGGCAAGACGACCTCGGTGGGTACGACAGTCACCCCGATCCTCGGCCCCGTCCTCGACGGACGGCTGGCAGGCAACGAAGTCGTTCGGGACACCGACAAGGGCGCGATCGACGGCGACCCCACTCACGACCGCGCCGTCGGGCCGATGCAGTTCATTCCGGCCACCTGGGCCGGATATGCCAGCGACGGCAACGGGGACGGAATCAAGGACCCCAACAACGTCTTCGATGCGGCGCTCTCGGCAGCGAAGTACCTCTGCAGCGGCGGACTCAACCTGCGCGATGTCGCCCAGGAGACCAAAGCTGTTCTGCGATACAACAACTCGGCCGCTTACGCAGCAAACGTGATCATGTGGTCGACGGCATACAAGAACGGTGTCATTCCTTCCGGTCAGCTGCCGTACACCTCGGGCATCAACACCGGCAGCTCCGCGATCAACGCCGCCGCCTCGGCAGACTCCGCCGCTTCGGCCGTACTCGCCGCGGCTGCGGCTACCGATCCGGCGGCCGGCGACAAGGAATCAGCGTCGACGACGCCGACCCCGACCACCACTCCCCTCTTCCCGGGTCTGCCGGACATGCCTGCACTCTCACCCGAGATCCAGGCACTGATCCCGCCGGGCGTCATGCCGACCAGCCCCGCTCCGGGACCCAACGCCGCCCGGAATGCGGCTCCCGGTCCGATCATCCCGCTCCCCGTCCTCACCTCACGGGGTCTCGTGTGGCCGATTCTGACGGCCGAGGGATGGCGCTGGCCCGACGACATGTGTGTGATCCTTCCGGACCCCGCAGCCCTCGACGCCTTGCAGGACGGCATCCTTCTGCCGTGCACGATCCCGGGCATGGCAGTGGCCGCCACGGCACCCGCCACCACCGACGCGGCTCCCGCGGAATCCTCTCCACCCGCCGCCCCCTCTCCGGAGCCCGCACCGGCACCGGCACCCGCACCCGCACCGGAGCCCGCTCCGGCCCCGGCTCCGGCATTCGTGCCGTTCTTCCCGGGCCTGCCCGGCATGCCCGCTCTGTAACCGAAAAATCACGAAAGAACAGTGCATATGCCCCAAACTGCCCTTCTAGATCACGGTTGAATAACGGAAACGCAACAAATCAGGTAGCCTCGACTCCGTCAGTTGAACGGAAAACCTCCTCGCGGAGGTTCAGGAGGCATACACAGTGGGTCGGCACAGCAAGAAGACAGATTCGCACATCCGTCGAAATTCGGTCATCGCGCTCACCGGACTCATCCCTATCGGACTCGTCACCGCAGCCAACACGGCCGGCGCCGCTCCCAAGGTCCCGTTCTTCAACACCAGCTCCGCCGAAACGGTGGACACCGCCGCACAAGCCACGCAGGAACCGCAGGCGCAGATTCTGCCCGCCGTCGAAGCAATCGCCGAGCCGGCTCCCGCCCCCGCGCCGGAACCCGCGCCGCTGGCTCCCGTGCAGGCCACTCCCCCGCTCCCCGCGTCCATGGCCGAGGGCGCACTCGGAATCCCGAGCGTGAGCGTCGCCGCCTACCAGAACGCCGAGCGAATCCTCGCTGTCGAGAAGCCCAACTGCAACATGCACTGGACGCTCCTCGCCGGTATCGGCCGCGTCGAATCCGGCCACGCCAACGACGGCAAGGACGCCGACGCGAACGGCAACCTCTACAAGCCCGTGATCGGCCTGCCACTCAACGGCAGCCTGCCTGGCCAGGCCGTCATCATGGACACCGACGGCGGCGCCCTCGACGGCGACACCGTCTACGACCGCGCAGTCGGCCCGATGCAGTTCATCCCGTCCACCTGGAACCAGTACGCCGGCGACGGCAACGGTGACGGAATCGCCGACCCGCAGAACCTTTTCGACTCCGCACTGACCACCGGCAAGTACCTGTGCGACGGCGGGCTCAACATGCAGGACGTCACCCAGGTTGCCTCCGCGATCCACCGCTACAACAACTCGGCGGCCTACGTCGCCAACGTTCTGGCCTGGTCGCTCGGGTACTCCACCGGCATCGTGCCCGCCGCATCGGACCTGCCGCGCATCCACTGACCTACCTGGACTTACCATGGAGTCATGTCTGTACTGACCGAGTCCGACGTTCGCTCCGCGCTCGCGCGAGTTCTGGACCCAGAGATCCGCAAACCCATCACCGAACTGGGGATGGTCAAGGGGATCTCCCTCTCCAGTGACAACAGCGTCGACATCGGCATCTATCTCACGACCGCCGGCTGCCCGATGCGCACCGAGATCACCGAACGCGTCACCAAGGCCGTCGCCGATGTCGCCGGGGTCGGTGCGATTCGCGTCGAACTCGACGTCATGGACGACGCTCAGCGAACCGAGCTCCGCAAGTCGCTTCGCGGCGATTCCGCCGAGCCCGTCATCCCGTTCGCCCAGCCAGGTTCACTCACCCGCGTCTACGCCGTGGCCTCCGGCAAGGGTGGCGTCGGAAAGTCCAGCGTGACAGTCAATCTCGCGGCAGCAATGGCCGCGCGCGGACTGTCCGTGGGTGTACTCGACGCGGATATCTACGGCCACTCGATCCCCCGCATGCTCGGCACTGACGCCAAGCCGACTCAGGTCGAGCGCATGATCATGCCGCCCGTCGCCCACGACGTGAAGATGATCTCCATCGCGCAGTTCACCCAGGGCAACACACCTGTCGTCTGGCGCGGACCGATGCTGCACCGCGCGCTCCAGCAGTTCCTCGCCGACGTGTTCTGGGGCGATCTGGACGTGCTGCTGCTCGATCTGCCGCCCGGCACCGGTGACATCGCCATCTCGGTGGCTCAGCTCATCCCGAGCGCCGAGATCCTGGTCGTCACCACACCGCAGCAGGCTGCTGCAGAGGTCGCCGAGCGCGCGGGCGCGATCGCCCTGCAGACCCGCCAGCGCGTCGCCGGCGTCGTCGAGAACATGTCCTGGCTCGAACTTCCCGACGGCACCCGTATGGACGTCTTCGGCGAAGGCGGCGGGCAGACCGTCTCCGATCGCCTCACGAAGGCCGTCGGCGCCAAGGTTCCGCTTCTCGGACAGATCCCGCTGGATCCGTCCGTCCGCGAGGCAGGCGACGCCGGGACGCCGATCGTCCTCAGCGCTCCCGATTCACCCGCAGCCATCGCACTCAAGGACATCGCCGACAAGTTGGCCGTCCGTCAGCGCGGGCTGGCCGGAATGTCGCTCGGTATCAACACGGTTCGCAACCTGTAGAACCCCCTCATACGGAAGGGCGCCTGTCACCGATCGGTGACAGGCGCCCTTGCGTATGTCGAATCTAGGTGGCGTCGAAGTCCACAGGAGGACGTTCGCCGGCGGTGAGTGGCTTGTCCTTCGACAGCGTCTTCGGCTCCTGTACTCCGCTCTGCGGCTTCTTGTCGAAGTTGCCCGTGAAGATGGAGTCGTCGCCGTCGAGGAGGTGCTGGGTGATCACAGCGCGCGGCGTCATTCCGCGCAGCTTGTTCAGATCTGCGAGCGGTTTACGCAGATCCTCGAAATCGGTGCCCAGTTCTTCCTTGAGCTGATTGGAAGCGCCCGAAGCATATTCGCGCACCTGCCTCAGGGATTTCGTGACCCAGGAGACCGCACCAGGAAGCCGCTCAGGTCCCAAGATGACCAGAGCCGCTACGAGGAGGATCATGAACTCGCCCCAACCGATGTTGCCAAACACAGGGTCAGCCTACTGTGTGCTCGCTCGGTGCGCGCATGTCCGGATCAACCTCACAGGAAGATCGCAGGGTCCGATCAGTCCGACACCGGCGTGACCGAAATGTCGACCTGCCGTCCGTCGCGGATCAACTGAACGTTGACGGGTTGGTCGACGGTCGTCGCGTTGACCGCAACCACCAATTCGTCGGCGCTTGTCACCGGTCGGTCACCGACCTTGACGATGACGTCCCCCTCGACGATCCCCGCACGTTGAGCGGGGCTGCCGTCGCGCACGTTGGCCACCGCAGCACCACTGGTCGCGTCATTGACCGCGGTGCGGGCATTCACGCCGATGTCGGGATGATGAACCTTGCCGTCACGGATGATGGTCTGAGCCACCTCGGTGACCGTGTCGATCGGAATCGCAAAGCCGAGCCCGACCGAACCGCCGGACTCACTGAGCATTGCGGTGTTGATGCCGATGACGCGGGCTTCGTCGTCGACGAGCGCACCACCGGAGTTGCCGTGGTTGATCGCCGCGTCGGTCTGGACGGCGTCGATGACGGCGTTGGTGTCGGTGCCTTCACCCGACAACCGCAGAGGCCGGTTCAGTGCACTGACGATTCCGCGGGTGACGGTCTTGCTCAATCCGAGCGGTGAGCCGACGGCGACGACGTCGTCGCCCACCTGAACATCCTCGGATTTTCCGAGCTGAGCGACCGTCAGATTGTTCGCCGACACCTTGAGCACTGCGAGGTCTGTCTTGACGTCCCGTCCGACGATCTGGGCGTCGGTCTTGGTTCCGTCGGAGAAGATCACCTGGATCTTCGCGTCCTGAGCGGGCGGAACAGCCGAGGAGATCACGTGGTTGTTGGTGACGATGTATCCGGCGCCGTCGATGACCACACCGGAACCCGTGCTGCCCTGGTCGCCGACGGCGACCTGAATCGACACCACGGATGGCAGTACGGCGTCGGCGACTTTCGCCACCTGAGACTCCGGCTGTTCCCCACCGCCGGATTGAACGAGCGTGACACGTGAGCTGGTGAGTGAACTGCGATCGGCAGTGATGACAGTGGCAAGCAATCCACCGACGAGAGCGATGACAAGCGCAATGCCCGCAAGCGCGGCCAGTGCCGAGGGGGCGACCTTGCGACCGAACAACAGCTCACGCACGTCGAGTTTCTGGGCGGGAGGCAACTGCACCGGCGCCTCGGACTCTGCGGGCTTGCCCAGCGAGACGGCGGATTCAGGATCACGCCACGGATCACTCGGCGTTTCTTCGTCGGGTGTGTTGTTCGCCGACGCCTCGGGATCGCGACCGATCGACTCGGTGGCGTCTGCCGGTCGACCGAACGCTTCGGCCAGAACCGGGTCCGGATTCCCGATCACGACGTCGGAAGACGGGGTCGATCGCGTGGCAATCGGAGTGAACGAGCCCTCGACTCCACTCGGCCGACCGAACACCTGGCGCGAGGCCGGATCGATCTGGGGTCGATAGACCGGACGGGGGTCGAGAACCGGCGCATCTGCCGGTCTGTCCACCGAACCGTTTGCCGAAGAATCCGAACTCACTCCGGAGTGCCCCCTTTTTCCGTCAGTCACATGGTCCAGTATCACTGATCCGCGCCGGGACGCTGGCGCGCGGCGTCATTTGCGCCAGCGACGGGACAACCTCTTGCTGATGGTGGAGAAGCCGGCGGGTTGATTACCGACGGAACTGTCGGCGTTTTCCGAATTCGGCCCGGTAGTCGGACTGTTGCACGAAGGAATCTGGCTGAGAAGTCCCACCAGGGACAACGGCATCGTCATCTCGCCGCTTCGACGCAGCGCACCACGTGCCTGCTGCTGAGCATCGACGGCCGCAGCGCACTCGGCGCAGATCGAGATGTGATGCGAGGCCCGCAAGTAGGCCTGCATTCGGAGTTCTCCGTCGACGTAGGCAGCGATTGCCTCGCTGGCCAGATGTTCGGTCGAACCGAACTGGCGATGTGCCCGCGCCTCCGTCATTCGTCCCTCCAGGTGATTGACCACGTCCCGCTCTGTAGCTCGAACCCGACCGTCAGAAACCGACGACTTCGGATTCGGCTGCGCGCTGCGCTGCCAGATGATCACGAATCGCCTGTCGCCCACGATGGATACGGCTACGAACCGTTCCGAGCTTCACTCCCAGTGTGGCACCGATTTCCTCGTACGACAGACCTTCGATGTCACAGAGCACGACAGCGGCACGAAATTCAGGTGCGAGCGAGTCCAGTGCGGCCTGCAGACCTGCGTCGAGGCGCGCGTCGTGGTAGATCTGCTCGGGGTCGGGACCGGGCGAGGGAACGCGGTCGTAGTCCTCGGGCAGCGCTTCCATACGGATGCGATTGCGTCGGCGAACCATGTCGAGGAACAGGTTTGTAGTGATGCGGTGCAACCAGCCCTCGAAAGTTCCGGGCTGATAATCGGAGAGCGAGCGGAACACCCGGATGAAGGTGTCCTGCGTCAAGTCCTCGGCGTCCTGGGCATCGCCTGACAACCGGTAGGCCAGGCGGTACACCCGGTCACCGTGCTGACGCACGAGTTCGTCCCAAGACGGCATGGAGGACTTCTCACCAGTTGCATCGAACACAGCAGTGCCGATCAATTCGGAATCCACAGCCGATTCCGTCGTCAAAACTTCCGACTCTCGAGGGCGAGGCTCGTCGTTGACCTGGTAAATAAGTTGATCCTCCTGCTCGGGATCGCGTAGTTCGATCACCGCGTTGTCCGAATCACGTGATGCGCGATATTCGGGAGAACCAGCCGATGCTGTGATTTGTTCCCGATCACCGAGCTGCGAAAGATCAACTTGGTAGAAATCGATACCGCCGTGCGATCTTCGATCCGGCGATGTATACACCTTTTCTCATCGCGGTGTGCACGCCATATGAGGAGCCTGAGGGATTCCTGAGAATCCTGGTGACTGCGCGCCTTGCAGCGACAATCCGAACCGCCCGATAACCTCATGAGCGTGACCCACGCCGAACAGATACTCCGCCACGTCGAGGACGTAGTTTCCGAGGACGAGATTTTGACCGCGGCGCGAGATCGAGCGCTGGATCTCGGAGCCCATCCGGTGACGCCCGCCGTCGGTGCGACGCTCGCGATGTTCGCGAGGATGCTCGACGCGAAGACGGCCGTCGAGGTGGGTACCGGAGCCGGCGTGAGCAGCCTGTGGCTTCTGCACGGAATGCGCGACGACGGCGTCCTGACCACGATCGACAGCGAACCCGAACATCAGCGGGCCGCCAAGCTGACCTTCCGCGAAAGCGGAATCGCTCCGGCACGCACTCGCCTGATCAACGGACGGGCTCTCGACGTGCTTCCCCGGCTCGCGGACGGCGGCTACGACCTGGTGTTCGTCGACTGCGCCGCGATCGACCACCCGCACTACGTCCGCGAAGGTGTCCGCCTGCTGCGCTCCGGCGGTGTCATCGTTCTGCACAACGCCCTGGCCGACGGCCGCGTTGCAGACAGCTCCGCACGCGACGCGACAACGGTTGCGGTCCGAGAAGCGGCAAAGGCCGTGACCGAGGACGAGCGACTCATTCGAGTCCTCCTCCCCCTCGGTGACGGCCTCCTCTGCGCGAGCAAGCTCTAGATCCAGACGCCCTTACCGATGGCGACGACGCCACCCTGACTGACGGCAAATCGTTCGCGGTCACGTTCGAGATCGACGCCGATGATTTCGCCGTCACCGACGACGATGTTCTTGTCGAGGATCGCTCGCCGTACGACGGCACCCTTGCCGATGCGCACACCCGGCATCAGCACGCTGCCCTCGACGGTCGCACCGTCCTCGATCATCACGTTGGAACTGAGTACCGAATTGCGCACGGTCGCCGCGGACAGGATCGACCCAGCACCGACCACCGATTCCTGCGCGAGTCCGCCCTTCACGAACTTTGCGGGCGCGAGATTCTCGGTGGCGCCGCGGATGGGCCAGCGACGGTTGTAGAGATTGAAGATCGGGTGCACCGACACCAGGTCCATGTGAGCGTCGTAGAAGGCGTCGAGGGTACCGACGTCACGCCAGTAGCCGCGGTCTCGATCAGTGGCACCGGGAACGACGTTGTCCTTGAAGTCGTAGACCGACGCCTCACCCGCGGCGACCAAGGCGGGAATGATGTCTCCGCCCATGTCGTGATCGGAATCGGAATTCTCTGAATCAGCGCGGATGGCGTCCACGAGTACCTTGGTGGTGAACACATAGTTACCCATGGACGCGAACGTCGAATTGGGGTCGTCCGGTGTCCCGGGAGGATGGGCGGGCTTTTCCAGGAACTGGGTGATGCGTCCGGACTCGTCACTGTCGATGCAGCCGAAAGCAAAAGCCTCACTTCGCGGTACACGAATACCCGCGACCGTCACGCCTGCCCCGGATTCGATGTGGTGCTGAACCATCTGTTCCGGATCCATCCGGTACACGTGGTCGGCACCGAAAACCACGATGTACTCGGGGTCCTCGTCGTAAACGAGATTGAGCGACTGCAGGATTGCATCGGCACTGCCGGTGTACCAGCGCGGCCCGAGCCGCTGCTGGGCCGGGACCGGGGTGATGTACTCACCCGCGAACCCGGACAATCGCCACGTCTGCGAAATGTGGCGGTCGAGTGAATGTGACTTGTATTGCGTCAACACACAAATACGCAGATATCCCGCGTTGACAAGGTTGCTCAACACGAAGTCGATAAGTCGATATGCACCTCCGAAGGGCACTGCGGGCTTCGCTCTGTCCGCGGTCAGCGGATACAAGCGTTTGCCCTCGCCCCCGGCGAGCACGATTCCAAGCACATGCGGCTGGCTTCTCACACCGCTAACCTATCCGCACTGGTGAACTCCCGCTAGCGAAGCAGTCCGAGAGGTCCGATCGTGTCCCCCTCCGAACGGTCGGGGATAACGTGATCGGTAGCCGGATCGACCACGGGCGGTTAGGTTTAGCGCGTGCGAGTCGCGATGATGACCAAGGAATACCCGCCGGAGATCTACGGCGGCGCAGGAGTACACGTAACCGAGCTCGTCGCTCAGATGAAACGGCTGTGCGAGGTCGACGTGCACTGCATGGGCGCCCCGCGCGAAGGCGCGATCGTCCACTCTCCCGACCCCGCTCTCGCCGGATCCAACCCGGCCCTGACGACGCTCTCCACCGAACTGCGCATGGCGGACGCCGCGGCCGGTGTCGACATCGTCCACTCCCACACCTGGTACACCGGACTGGCCGGGCATCTCGCGTCGGCTCTCTACGACGTGCCGCACATCCTCACCGCGCACTCACTCGAGCCCAGACGCCCGTGGAAGGCCGAACAGCTAGGCGGCGGCTATCGGATCTCGTCGTGGTCCGAACGCAACGCCGTCGAGCACGCAGACGCGATCATCGCCGTCAGTTCCGGTATGCGACTCGACGTCCTCGACGCGTACCCCGCTGTCGATCCGAGTCGCGTTCACGTAGTCCGCAACGGAATCGACACCGAGGTATGGCATCCCGGGGGATCTGCGCCGGGAGCACAGTCCGCACTCGCGTCGATCGGCGTCGACCCGGCAAAACCCATCGTGGCCTTTGTCGGACGCATCACGAGGCAGAAGGGCGTCGGGCACCTCGTCGCGGCAGCCCACCACTTCGACCCGGAGATTCAGCTCGTGCTGTGCGCCGGCGCTCCCGATACGCCGGAGATCGCCGCCGAGACGGCGAAGGCGGTGGCCGAACTCGCCCGGCACCGGGGCAATGTCTACTGGGTGCGCGAGATGCTCCCGACCGAGCAGATCAGGGAAATACTTTCGGCAGCAACGGTATTCGTCTGCCCTTCGGTGTACGAACCCCTCGGGATCGTCAATCTCGAAGCCATGGCGTGTGAGACCGCCGTGGTCGCTTCCGACGTCGGCGGCATCCCCGAGGTGGTCGCCGACGGCGTCACCGGTCGACTCGTGCACTACAACGCCTACGAGCCGACCGCATTCGAGGAATCGCTCGCGGCCACCGTCAATGCCGTTGTCGCCGACCGAGAAGGCGCCGACGCGATGGGTCGTGCGGGCAGGATCCGTGCGATCGACGAGTTCTCCTGGGCCGAAATCGCCAAGCAGACGCTCGAGGTCTACGCGGACGCCGTCACGAGACGCTGATCCGCGTCAGATCTTGCGATAGGTCGAGACCGTCGCCGACGCGGTGACGGTGCTCGGCTGCGGCAGCTTCGCCACGGCGGCAGCCAGATCGGCGGGCGTCAGGTGTCTCGCCGACGGTCCCATCCCCACCAAGTCGAGGACGTCCTGGTGTGAGAGTGACATCGTGAACTCGACCTCGTCGCTACTCACACGCTCGAAGTATCCGGCCATCGACGATTCGAGACGTTCCACCTTGCGGTCGTCGACCCGGACCATCGCGAGAATGTCGATCAGCTCGCGCAGATGCCTGTCGGTGGGCGTCAGGACCACCAGAACGCCGTCTTCGGCGAGAACTCGATGGGACTGCGGACCGTTACGAGGAGCGAACACACAGAGCACGTGAGAGAGCGCTCCGTCGCGAATGGGCAGTGGTTGCCAGACGTCTGCGACGATCGAACCGATTCTTTCGTGGACCTTCGCGGCACGCCGGGCCGCGAACTTGGACACGTCCAAGGCTATCGCCCGAGAATCAGGCAGCGAATCCACGACGTGTGCGAGGTATTGTCCTGTGCCTGCGCCGATTTCGACGATCCGCGCGGGATCCGACCTCGCCGTCGTCGCGCAGGCTCGGGTGACGGCATCCATCAGCGGGCCGAAGTGGCCGGCGCCGAGCAATCGTGCACGCGCGGCAATCATCTCGGCACTGTCGCCGGTGAACTTCGTGGCACCGCCACTGATCAGGCTCACGTAACCCTGGCGAGCGATATCGAATCGATGTCCGCGGTCGCACTCGGCGGCGCCGTCCACCAATTCCAGATCAGCAGCACACTGCGGGCAGGACAGAAGATCGATCACGGCGGCAAGCATTGATCCGTCCTTTCGGCTACCGGCGGTGCGCACACACTTCAGGCCCCGTACCGAAACGGATACGGAGCCTGCGTGCAATCACGTGCTGTTGTTTGTACTGCTACAACCTGGACCCGACTAGCTGGTGACGTTCGTGAGTTCCACACCGAGCGCTGCAGCTTCATCCGGGGTCAGCTCGACGACGAGGCGTCCGCCACCCTCGAGTGGAACCCGCATGACGATTCCTCGTCCCTCTTTGGTTGCTTCGAGGGGACCGTCCCCGGTCCGGGGCTTCATGGCCGCCATCCTCTGCTCCCTCCAGATCTGCGCTGCATTGCTCTGCGCCTCGACTAACGGTGCGCCCCGCCAACAATCAGCGAGGCTCGTACCCTCCATTGTTCCCTATGGATGCGGGAACCGGGAATCTGAGTCACATTTAGGGGTGTTCAGTCGACCGTCACACCTGCACCGGAACCCAGCAATCAGCCACGTGATCATCGACCATTCCGGTAGCCTGCATGAGCGCATAAGCCGTGGTAGGACCCACAAACTTGAACCCGCGCCGCTTGAGTTCCTTAGCCATGGCAGTCGACTCGGGAGTGACCGCGGGAACCTCTGCAATTGATGTCAGTCTTCTGGTGCGTCGAGGCGGCGAGAACGACCAGAGTAACGAATCGAGGTCCAGATCGGGCGAATTCACGAGCACTCGGGCGTTGGAAATCGTCGCCTCGATCTTCGCGCGATTGCGGACGATCGCGGCATCGGAGAGCAATCTCTCGACATCCGCAACTCCGTACGCTGCGACCTTGTCCGGATCGAACCCGTCGAAGGCTTCGCGGAACGCCTCGCGTTTGCGCAGAATCGTGATCCACGAAAGTCCCGATTGGAATGCTTCGAGGGCGAGTCGTTCGAACAGTTCGTCGCGCCCGTGCAGCGGACGCCCCCACTCCTCGTCGTGATAGTCGCGGTAGAGCGTGTCGCCGGGCGTCTCGACCACCCAGCCGCACCGAACGAGTCCGTCGGCCATCAGCCCTGGGAATCCTTCGATTCGGATACGGTCTCAGGCTCCTCCTGCGATGCTTCGGCCTTGGCCGGAGCATCCGCTTTCACCAGGACCTCAGACCGCTCGTCACGGCCCAGTTGTGCACGCAGAGAATCGATTTCCAACCCGAGGCGATGCAGGGCCCAATCCACTTCACTCGCCTTGTAGCCACGCAGCACCTGCTGAAAACGCAGCGCGTCGACATCCGCCCCGGTGACGTCCTCTGCCGGGAGTACGGTCGCCGTCGTGCCAGGAGGCAGCGGCGGCAGCTCTTCCGAGCGCCCGAACACAGCGCTGGCGGCGAGGAAGATCATCGCGCCGACCAGAGCCATGACAATCAGGTACAGGAGGATCGTCATCATGGACCGATACTCCCATACCCGAGTGTGAGCGGTCAGACCCCCGCGGTGCGCACTATCGAATTCATCGGGGGTCGATCGAGTAGCGAAACCTCGGTGGTCTCGGGCACGAAAGAATCGCCGTCGACCAGGAATTGGGTCAACCCGGCACCCGAATCCTCGATCCCGCACCGCCGGAGCATCGTTCCGATGATCTGCCGGCTCATCACACCGAGGTCGGCGAGCGGCCGGTTGCGATGCTTGCGCACACCGAGATTGACCTGACCGATCGCCGCCAGCCCCAACGTGTCGTACGTGTCGAGCAGAAGGCCGATCTCGACGCCGTAGCCGGGCGCGAACGGGACAGCGGACAGCAGCTCACGGGTGCCCGCGTATTCACCGCCAAGCGGTTGCAGTACCGACGTGAGTTCCGGCCGCAGCGCGGCCAACATGGGCCGCGCAACCAATTCCGTGACTCGCCCGCCGCCGTTGGCATCCTCCGTGCCGCTCACGCGCAGCGGACGGCGGTAGTAGCCCTTCACCAGATGGATGCCGTCAACCGTGAGCAGCGGCCCCAGCAGTTTGGGCACGAACGCCGGATCGGGATTGATGAGATCGGAGTCGACGAATGCGATCAGATCGCCGGTCGTTGCGGCGACCGAACGCCACAGCACCTCACCCTTGCCCGCGGTCGGCGGGATGGACGGGACTGCGCTCTCACGACTGATCACCGTCGCCCCCGCCGCGCGAGCACGCTCGGCGGTACGGTCGGTCGAACCGGAATCGAGAACGATCAACTCGTCGACCAAACCACCGAGCAACGGATGAATGGTGTCGACCACCGCAGCAACGGTGTCCTCTTCGTTGAGCGCGGGCAACACCACCGAGACGGTTCGGCCACCCTTCGCCCGTTCGAGCTCGGCGACCGTCCAACTCGGATGGTCCCAACTGTTGGCGTCTGCCCATACGCGGGTCGGGCCCGCACCGGTGATGCTCATGCCAGACCTCGAACCGTACGTACCGGGGCACGGCGTCCCTGGATCGCGGCCACCATGTCGACGACTCGACGGGTGGACGCCACCTCGTGAACACGGAACACCCGGGCGCCGCCCGCCGCGGCCATTGCTGTCGCTGCCAATGTTCCCTCCAACCTCTCGGAAAGCTCCACACCAAGAGTCTCCCCGATGAAGTCCTTATTACTCAGCGCCATCAGCACTGGCCACCCGGTGTTTACAAGAACGTCCACTTTCCGCAACAACTCGAGCCCGTGGAAGGTGTTCTTACCGAAATCGTGGGTGGGATCGATCAGGATCGCGTCACGCGGAACCCCGAGTGCCAGGGCGCGCTCTGCCGCCGACACGACCTCGGTGACCACATCTGCGACGACGTCGTCGTAGCGGACACGATGCGGGCGGGTGCGCGGAACCGCGCCACCCGTGTGCGAGCAGACGATCCCGGCACCAGTCTCGGCAGCAACCAGGACGAGGTCGGGATCCGCACCCGCCCACGTGTCGTTGATCAGGTCGGCGCCTTCGCCGCGTGCCAACCGCGCGACGCCGCTCCGCCAGGTGTCGACGCTGATGATCAGCTCGGGGTACTTGGCTCTGATCGCCGCGACGAACGGAACGACTCGCCTGACCTCTTCGTCGGCGTCGACGAGGTCACCGGGCCCAGCTTTCACTCCCCCGATGTCCACCAGATCGGCGCCCTCGTCGACGGCCCTGTCGACGGCAGCCATCGCTGCCGAATCCGAGAACGTCGCGCCTTGGTCGTAGAAGGAATCGGGAGTGCGGTTGACGATGGCCATCACCAGTGCACGGTCGACCGCGACCGGACGCCCACACAGGGTGGGCGCCGGACCTGGCTGCGCGGTAGAACCGGGGAGTGAAGACATGCCACTCATACTGGCATGACGGAACTCGGTCTAGCCCTTGGGTACCGAGCCCGCCGCGACCTTTCCGACGTATTCGTCGTACGAGTCCACGTAACCACCCTCGCGGCCTTCGAGAACGTGCAGAGTGTCGGCGCCGACGTCGTAACCCTCGTTGCGCAATTCCACCTTGCGCGACTTGAAAGTGCTGGTGTGTTCGAGTGAGTCGACGATGCGGATGAACAGCGGGACCGCGTAGTTGGGGAGCTTGCCGTAGAGGTGTGCCGCGACTTCACTTCCCTCCAAGCTTTGACCGTCCCGCAGCTTGACCGCCGCCATGCCCGCGCGACCGTCGGTGCCCGGAATCTCGACGCCGTAGACAACTGCTTCCTCGACGGCCGGGTGCGAACTCAAAGCGCCCTCGACCTCCGTGGTGGCGACGTTCTCTCCCTTCCAACGGAAGGTGTCGCCGAGACGGTCGACGAAGGCGACGTGGCCCCATCCCTGCTTGCGCACCAGGTCTCCGGTGTCGAACCAGGTGTCGTCGTCCTTGAATCCGCCGCGTACCAGTTTGCTGTTGCTCGCCGCTTCGTCGGTGTAACCGTCGAAAGGCGCCCGGTCGGTGACCTTCGACAGCAGGAGTCCGACCTGACCCGTGGAAACCTTGCGGAGTCGACCGTCGGCTCCACGCAACGCTTTTCCGGTGTCCTCGTCGAACTCCACGACGGCGTGCGGCAACGGGCAGATGCCGGCCGTCTTGTCGACGTTGAGTGCGTTGACGAACGCAATGTTGCATTCGCTCGCACCGTAGAACTCGGCGACGCGGGGTATGCCGAACCGCTGGGTGAATTCGGCCCAGATTTCAGGGCGCAGACCGTTACCCACCATCAGCCGAACAGCATTGTCGCTGTCGGTCGGCTTGACCGGCTGGTTGAGCAGATAGCGGCACAGTTCGCCGATGTAGGTGAACGCGGTCGCCTTGTTCAGTGCGATGTCGTCCCAGAACCGCGAGGCCGAGAACTGACGTCCGATCGCAATTGTCGCACCGGACGCGAGCACCGAGGACAGCGAGACCGTCAACGCGTTGTTGTGGTAGAGCGGCAGGCAGCAGTACAGGGTGTCCGAGCCGCGCAAGCGCACGCCCATCAACCCGAGCCCCGACATCGACTTCAACCAACGGAAGTGAGTCATCAAGCTGGCCTTGGGCATTCCGGTGGTGCCCGAGGTGAAGATGTAGAACGCCTTCTCCTTTGCCAGCACCTCGGCGGTGACCGCGGGGTTGGACGGATCAGCCGTCTTCGCCAGATCCGCGAGTTCGCTGACGAGAAGTTGGTTCGGTCCGCTAAATCCGGCGGGCAACGATTCGAGGGCTTCTTCGCACTCGTCGGCGACCACCAGGACCCGCGCGTCGAGGAGCGTAAGGCTGTGTGCCAGAACGTCGTCGCGCTGGTTGTAGTTCAGCATGCCCGCTGCAGCGCCGAGTTTTACCGCGGCCAAGGCGATCAGCAGCGCTTCGGGAGTGTTCTTTGCCAGCACTCCGACGACGTCTCCGCGGTCGACTCCTCGACCACGGAGAACGTCCGCGTAGCGGTTCACCAGTTCGTTGGCTTCCGCGTAACTGGTCGCGTGGCCCTCGAACCGGATGAACGGGCGCGACGGGTGCGCGTGCGCGGCCTTCTGGAAGATCAACCCGATCGATTCCTTGGCCGAAGGCTTACGGGTGAGCCCGGCGGCCCCCCGCGCCAGGATCGGCACCTCGGTGATCATCGACGGCAGTTTTGCCGCCAGATCGAGCAGGCCGACGGTCGAACGGGCTTCCGAACTCATGGCTCCCCTAACACGTATCCGGCGCCCATTCGGCCGCCCAGTCTGCGGCCACCTTACTGCACGGTAATAAAGCCCGCCATGCCCCAGGTCAGGGTTTCACGCACGCGTCTGATCAGGATTTGACGCACGCGTCGAGCGCGGCCTCGACGTCCGTCCTCACCAGCAGAGTGTCCAGCGCCTGACGCCCGACGAAGCCGGTCCCGTCGAGCTTGTTCAACCACTCGAGCAGGCCGGTGAAGTGGCCGACGGGATCGAGCATCACGACAGGTTTCTCGTGCATTCCCAGGTAGCCGGCTGTCCACGTCTCGAACAACTCTTCCAGCGTCCCGATTCCGCCGGGCAGCGTGATGAACGCGTCGGCGTGGTCTTCCATCAGCTTCTTGCGTTCGCGCATGGTGTCCGTGACGATCAGCTCGTCGGCATCGACGTCGGCAACTTCCTTGTGCACCAAGGCCTTCGGGATGACGCCGACGGTCCAGGCACCCGCCGCGCGAGCGGACTCGGCGACAGCGCCCATCATCGACACGTTGCCGCCACCCGAGACCAACTGCCATCCGCGTCGACCGATCGCGGTTCCCACCTCGGCAGCCAACGCCAGGAACGATTCGTCCACCGGACCCGACGCGCAGTAGACGCAGATCGAGTACTTCTTGTCGGAATCGGTCACCATTCTTCTTCTTTCCCCAGATCTGCGGCCTCGTCGACGCCCTTGTCGGCGTCGAGGACGATTCGTACTGCTTCTTCCACACTGTCGGTGACGTGCAGCAAGTTCACGTCACCTTCGGAAATCTTGCCGTCACGCTCGAGGGTGCCGCGGATCCAATCGACGAGTCCGGACCAGTACTCGGTACCGAACAGGACGATCGGGAAGCGCGTGACCTTGTGGGTCTGCACCAGGGTGAGTGCCTCGAACAGCTCGTCGAGTGTTCCGAAGCCACCCGGCAGGCAGATGAATGCCTGGGAGTACTTCACGAACATCGTCTTGCGTGCGAAGAAGTACCGGAAGTTGATTCCGAGATCCACCCACTCGTTGAGTCCCTGCTCGAACGGCAACTCGATGCCGAGGCCGATCGAGTACCCGCCGGCCTCACTGCAACCGCGGTTGGCAGCTTCCATCACTCCTGGCCCACCACCGGTGATGACGGCGTACCCGGCCTCGGCCAACGCCGTTCCCAGCTCGCGCCCGGATTGGTACTCGGGATGATCGACCGTGGTGCGGGCCGAACCGAACACCGTCACCGCACGCGGGACCTCGGCGAGTGCGCCGAAACCTTCGATGAATTCGCTCTGGATACGCAGCACACGCCACGGATCGGTGTGTACCCAATCCGTGGGTCCGCGCTTGTCGAGCAAGCGCTGATCCGTCGTGGTCTTCTCGTCCTTGCGCTTGCGTCGAAGCTGAACCGGCCCGCGGTGCTTGATCGACGAGCTCTGCTTCTTCGAAGCCGAATTCTTCTCTGGTGCCATGCGGCAAGGCTAACGGTCAGGCCGACAGATACTTCCTCAGCACGGCCGCGACGTCGGTGATCTGCTGCACCGGAACGTGCTCGTCGCGCTTGTGCGCGAGGTTCGGATCACCCGGTCCGTAGTTCACGGCAGGAATGCCGAGCGCCGAGAACCTGGACACGTCGGTCCACCCGTACTTCGCACGGAACTGACCACCGGCCGCCTCGATCAGGGCGGCAGCGGACGGGTTCGCCAAGCCGGGCAGCGCGCCGGGCGAGGAGTCGGTGACCTCGAATCCGAGGCCCAGACCGTCGAACACTTCGCGCACGTGCGCCTCGGCTTGTACCTCGCTGCGATCGGGCGCGAATCGGAAGTTGACGTCCATCTCGGCTTCGTCCGGGACGACGTTTCCGGCGACGCCACCGGAGATCCGCACCGCCGACAAGCCCTCGCGGTAGCCGCAACCGTCGATGTCGACCGAGCGCGGCTGGTAACTCGACAACCGCTCCAACGCTCCGCCGAACTTGTGAATGGCATTGTCCCCCAGCCAGGACCTGGCCGAATGGGCGCGAGTTCCCGAAGCCGTCAACCGCACCCGCATCGTGCCCTGACACCCGGCCTCGATGAAACCGGCCGTCGGCTCACCGAGAATTGCGACGTCCGCCGCGAGCCATTGCGGGATCTCGCGTTCGATCCGTCCCAGGCCGTTGTACGTTGCGGCGATCTCTTCGCAGTCGTAGAAGACGAGGGTCAGATCGTGGGCCAGGTTCTCGATGGTGGCCGCAAGGTGTAGGAAGACCGCGTCGCCCGACTTCATGTCCACGGTCCCGCAGCCGTGCAGGATGTCGCCGTCACGCCGCGAAGGAACGTTGTCCGCGATCGGCACCGTATCCAGATGTCCGGCGAGCATGACCCGACTGGGCAAACCACGCGACGTACGCGCCAACACGGCATTGCCGTTGCGGATGATCTCGAAGCCCGAAGTCTGCTCACGCAGCGCATCCTCGACAGCCTGCGCAATGACGGATTCGTCGTGCGAGACGCTGGGGATGTCGACCAGGGCGGCCGTCAAGTCGATGGGGTCCGAAGCAAGATCGAGGATGCTCACACGCACCAGCCTAGGCCGGTGCACCCACCACCCAGTAATCTCTAGTCCCGTGAGCGCACAGGGAGCAACAGCAGTAGGTATCGCCAACGTGACCGCGGACGGAACCGTCCTCGACACCTGGTTCCCGGCACCGGAGCTGGGAACATTCGACAAGACCGGTACCGAGAACGTCGAGGGAACAGATATTCCTTCCGATCTTGCACTGCTGGCAGGCACTGATGACGCTCGCGAGGTATCGCAGGTCGTCGTGCGCACCACCATCGCCGATCTCTCCAAGGCGCCGGTCGACGCACATGACGCCTACCTGCGCCTCCATCTCCTCTCGCACCGTCTCGTCGCACCCCACGGTGTCAACCTCGACGGCCAGTTCGGCCTGCTCAGCAACGTCGTGTGGACCAACTTCGGCCCGTGCGCCGTCGAAGGTTTCGAGCAGGTTCGCTCGCGTCTGCGCATCCGCGGCGTCGTGACCGTGTTCAGCGTCGACAAGTTCCCCCGCATGGTCGACTACGTCGTGCCGTCCGGAGTTCGCATCGGTGACGCGGACCGTGTCCGACTCGGTGCACACCTCGCCAGCGGAACGACCGTCATGCACGAGGGCTTCGTCAACTTCAACGCCGGCACCCTCGGCAACTCGATGGTCGAAGGTCGCATCTCGGCGGGCGTCGTCGTCGACGACGGATCCGATGTGGGCGGCGGCGCCTCGATCATGGGCACCCTCTCCGGTGGAGGCAAGGAAACGATCTCCCTCGGCAAGCGCTGCCTCCTCGGTGCAAACGCCGGCCTCGGCATTTCGCTCGGCGACGACTGCGTCCTCGAAGCGGGCCTCTACGTCACCGCCGGCACCAAGGTCACCGGCCCGGACGGAACCGTCGTCAAGGCCAAGGAACTGAGCGGCAAGTCGAACCTTCTCTTCCGTCGTAACTCGGTCTCGGGTGCCGTCGAGGTCGTGCCGTGGAAGGGCACCGGCGTCGAACTGAACGCTGCTTTGCACGCTAACGACTGATGAGTAGCACCGACGTCTCCGACGGAACAACCACTGCTCTCGGCCACGGTCTCAAGGTCCGCCATCTGACGATGATGGGCTTGGGCTCGGCCATCGGCGCCGGCCTGTTCCTCGGAACCGGCGTCGGTATCGCCAAGGCCGGGCCGGCCGTCCTGATCTCCTACATCCTTGCGGGCGCCGTCGTGGTGTTCGTGATGCGCATGCTCGGCGAGATGGGCGCCGCGATCCCGGCCAGCGGTTCCTTCTCTCACTACGCGCGCCTGGGGATCGGCGAGTGGGCCGGCTTCGTGATGGGCTGGCTCTACTGGTTCATGCTGATCATGGTGCTGGGCGCCGAGATCACCGGGGCTTCGGCGATCGTGAACGACTGGGTGCCGTCGATCCCGCAATGGGTTGTCGCCCTGGTCTTCGTGGTGTTCTTCGCCGTGGTGAACCTGGCCAAGGTCAGCAACTTCGGCGAGTTCGAGTTCTGGTTCGCCGCAATCAAAGTCACCGTCATCATCGCCTTCCTCGTCATCGGCGTCCTGCTGGTGTTCGGCATCCTCCCCGATACCGATCCGGTCGGTACGAGCAATCTGTTCGGGCAGGGCGGCTTCATGCCCAATGGATTGTCCGGCATAGCCGCAGGACTTCTCGTCGTGGCATTCGCCTTCGGTGGGATCGAGATCGTCACCATCGCCGCAGCCGAATCCGAGAATCCGGAACGCTCCATCGCCGTCGCTGTCCGGAGCGTCGTGTGGCGCATCAGCGTCTTCTACATCGGCGCCATCTCGATCATGGTTCTGGTGCTGCCCTGGAACGACCCCGAACTCGAGAGCGGCCCGTTTGTGGCCGTCCTGAACAAGGCGAACATTCCAGGCGTTGCCGGGTTCATGGAACTCGTCGTAGTGGTGGCGTTGCTTTCCGCCTTCAACGCCAACATCTACGGCACCTCTCGCATGGCGTTCTCACTTTCGCGCCGCGGCGACGGACCCGCCTTCATGGCGAAACTGTCGAGCACCGGAGTTCCGACCAATGCCGTTCTGCTGTCGGTGTTCTTCGGCTTCGTCAGCGTCCTGCTCAACTGGCTGCTCCCCGACGACCTGCTCGGCATCCTGCTCAACGCAGTCGGCGCTGCGCTGCTGGTCATCTGGATCTTCATCGTCGTCTCGCATCTGCGACTGCGAAAACAACTCGAAGCGTCGGGCAAGCTGACGGTTCGGATGTGGCTGTTCCCGTATCTGAGCTACGCGACACTCGCGATGCTTGGCGTCTTCGTCGTCCTCATGCTCTTCGACGCCGATGCCCGTGCACAGTTGATCTCGACCACCGTGTTGTTCCTCGTGATCGCGGCATTGGGTTTCCTGAACGCCCGTTGGCGTAAGCAGAATCAGCCCGTCTGATCCGTGTGCCTATGCATCCCGCCTGCTGATCCGTGTGCCTATGCATCCCGCCTGTTCACGACGACGATGCTGAGACCGAATACGACGAGCACGAAGAGGGCGAAGTAGATCAGGCTGCCCCAGGGTCCCCAGTGGAAATCGACGCTACCGCCGGAACCGAGAAAATTGTTGGCGTTCATGAACGGCAGGAACGGCATGATCTTCTCGCCGATACTTCCGAACAGGTTGAAAAGATTCTCGATCAGCAAGGGCCACAACAGCAGAAGCGCGATCGCACCTGCAGACTGCCGGAGCAACGCGCCGACTCCGACTGCTAGAACTACGCAGAAGAACGCGTAGATCGGTATTCCGTAGACGACCCGCCAGTTCTCGTCGCCGGACAGAGTCAGGAATCTTCCGGCGTCACCTGATGTGGCCTTCGTGAGGCCGAAGGCGCCGAACGACAACACGAGAGTCAGCACCGCTCCGAACCCACCGATGAGGCCCGCTTTGGCGATGAGCACCGAGGCGCGGTTCGGAACCGCCTGGAAGGTGGTGCGGATTGTCCCGAAACGATATTCGCTGGTGATCGCGAGAGCCGCCATGATCATCAGAACCAACACACCGAAGCCGGTCACTCCACTGAGTGCCCCCGAAACTGTCGGCATCATTGCACCGTTGGGGCTGCTGAGCGACGACTTGGCGCTCAGTCCGAAAACGGTAGCGAGTCCCAACCCGAGCACGATGATGATGACCGAGCACCACAGCGGCGACTTGGTCGTGGTGATCTTGATACGTTCAGCACTGAGAACAGCCATTACAGTGCACCTCCCATAGCCTGCTGCGTGTTTGCCTGCTGTGTATTTGCGTGGTGTGCACCGACACCCGGATCGATACCGGATGCGTGGTACTGGACATCGTCCCCGGTCAACTTCATGAACGCATCCTCGAGCGACCCCTGCTGAGAAGCCAACTCGTACAACACGATNCCCTGCGAACCAGCCAANCCACCGATCACATCGGTGGTCGAATCCACNACCACCAATGCCGGGGCAACNCCGGAACCGTCNTCACGCACCGTCANCCCCTGCGAGAGCAACACACTGCGCAACGCATCGAGCTGAGGACTACGCACGCGCACCGTCGACTCCGACGAACGATCCACGAACTCCGCGACCGTCGAATCCGAAATCAACCGACCCCGACCGATCACCACCANCTGCTCCGCCGTGAGCGCCATCTCCGACAGAAGGTGACTCGACACCANCACCGTGCGGCCCTCGGCCGCCAACCGCTGCATGAACTTACGAATCCAGACGATGCCCTCCGGATCGAGACCGTTGACCGGCTCGTCGAACAACAACACCTTCGGATCCCCCAACAACGCACCCGCCAACCCCAGACGCTGCGACATACCCAGCGAGAACCCGCCGGCCTTCTTGCCCGCCACCTCGGACAACCCGACCAACCCGAGCACCTCGTCGACGCGGGACTTCGGGATCCCGTTCGAAGCAGCCATCCACTGCAGATGCGCCCGCGCACTGCGATTGGGGTGCACCCACTTCGCATCCAGCAACGCACCCACCGTCCGCAACGGCGTCTTGAGCTCCCGGTACGGCTTGCCCTCGATCAACGCCGCACCCGACGTCGGCTGATCCAAACCCAGGATCATCCGCATCGTCGTCGACTTACCTGCACCGTTCGGGCCCAGGAAGCCCGTCACGATGCCCGGCTTGACCGTGAACGACAAATCGTCCACCGCTTTCGTCGGTCCGTAAACCTTGGTCAATCCCCTCAGCTCGATCATGAGGACCAGTCAACCACGAAAACCGAACTGTCGGAACTTTCAGACGCCAACGGAGAAAGGCGTTGCGTCCGTTCGCTGTCGAGGCTAGTATCGAATGTATGTTCGACACTACCGGGGGGTGAAAGTGACGACGCAAGTATCTGGACAGGCGATATCCAAACAGGCGATATCCGAAGAGACCATCGGACAATTCCGGGCATCACTCGCCAGCATGGATCGATCCATCGACAACGCAGCACGCGTGGATCTTCTGCGCGCATTGGAAGAGTTGAAGGCCAGTTGCGCTGGTGCCCAGGCATTGCTGGCTGCCGATCTCGACGCGTTCACCCGCAACGACCGCGGCGAACGGGGAGTGCCGCGCGCATACCAAGGCCGTGGAATCAACGCGCAGATTGCCCTCGCACGGCGAGAGTCGGCTTGGTTCGGAACTCAGCATCTGAACCTGGCCCGCGCACTGAACGACGAGATGCCTCACACACTTCGACTACTCGTCGACGGCTCCATCAGTGAGCATCAAGCGACGATCCTCATGCGCGAGACTTCATGTCTCACCGCCCAGGATCGCGCTACATTGGATCGCGAGTTCTGCTGCGACGCTGCAATCTTGGACGGATGCGGCAACCATCAACTGACACAAAGAATCCGCGCACGCACTGCCGAAATAGACTCCGATAGTATTGCCAGACGAGCACGCAAAGCCGTGGGAGACAGACGAGTGACGTCACGGCCTGCGCCCGACACGATGTGCTGGCTCAATGTGTTCCTTCCCGTGGCCGAAGGTATCGCCGTGCACGCCACGCTCAGGCGCGACGCAGATTCCGTACTTGCCGGCGGGGACAAGCGCACCCGAGCGCAAATCATGGCTGATCTCCTGGTCGAGCGAGTTACCGGAATCGGCCGCGCCACACCGACACCCGTCACCGTGAATCTGGTTGTCTCCGACCAGTCATTGTTGGGCGAAAATTCCGACCCGGCGTACGTCCACGGGTACGGACCTGTACCAGCCGCTATTGCACGCGAATGGATCACCAAGGCCAGCGAAGACTCCGAAACGGTGGCAACGCTCCGAAAGCTCTACGCACGCCCCGATACGGGCGCGCTGACCGCAATGGAATCCACGGCGAGAACCTTCCCGAAGGGGTTGGCGCGATTGATCGAACTCCGTGATCGAAGCTGCCGTACTCCGTGGTGCGACGCGCCGGTTCGCCACCGCGACCACATTCGCGATCACTCGAGGGGTGGCCTCACCAGCGCAGCCAACGGTGCCGGGTTGTGTGCGGCATGCAATTACGCGAAACAGGGCTCGGACTGGACTGCCGAACCTGTACCAGGTAACCGGCACACCTTCACCACAACGACACCTACCGGGCACCGGTATTCGTCTGAGGCTCCGCCACTTCCGGCACCCTGGACCAGTCCGGATGCGGCCTAAGTTCCTCGGTGAGCCAATGCGTTCACGAACACCTCGGAAATCTCCGAGGGGTCACGAGCGATGTACGTCGAACCGCCCGTCACGCGGGAGATATCGGCGAGCGCCGCCGCATCTGCGTCATCGGTGATGCCGATGGTGACGATGATGACCGGACGCGCCGGATCCTGCTCGCGTGCAAGAACATCGAGCAACTGTTCACGGCTGATGCTGTCAGGATCTTCGTTTGCGCCGTCGGTCAAGATGATGACACTGTTGACTGCTCGCGGATCGTACGATTCCTGAACCTTACGGAATGCGGCCAGCGTCGTGTCGTACAAACCTGTGGCGCCACGTTTGAGTTCGGTGAGCCGGTTCGCCTGATCTGCCATCAACTTTCGTTGAGTCACACCGTCGACGATCGTGTCGTAGCGCCTGATCGGCACTAATTCCTGGAAGTCCTGGGTTCCGTTCATACCTTGGGAAAACGCCCAGAGACCGGCAGCGACGCTGTCTGGGAAGACCTGATTGCCGGCCAGAGCAGCAGCAGTGGTCAACTGCATGCGCGTCTTGCCGCCTGCCGCCGGGTAGTCCATCGACGCAGACACGTCGATCGCAACGAGTGTCCGGATCGGCTTGGCCATCAGAGCCCAAGCGCCCAGTGTCTGATCGGCCACCGACTGTTCGGACACGGTCAGTGCCGTGACGTCACCGACTCCACCTTCGACGGCTCCACCGCCGGAAGTACGGAACCCGCTGCGCGTCAGCACTTCCTGAGCAGATTCACTGTGCAACAGCTCGGCGATGGCGTCACTCTTCTTGGCTGCGGCGTAGTGCCGGTCCGGTGCCGAAGCACTGACCACCAGGGGGTAATCCATGATCATGGTTCCCGTCGCCGGTACTGTCGCGGAAATCTTCGACTCGGCCTTCGTGAACTCGACGACCTGTTGCTCGGTCGAAACACCGACCTTTCCGGAGCTGACCAATTCGGTGAGCATCTTCTGTCCTACCGGCTGATCTTCGGTACGAACACTCTCCGCTTGCGCATGGGGTACGAGTGCCGCTCGAACGGATTCGGAGGTGGCCCCGGTCTCCGCGAGAGCTCCGAGAATGGGCGCCGACGCAACCCCTGTGAACAACGGATTGCCCAACGCCAGGTCGGGAACCTGAAGCGCCGTGAGCCAACTGGCAAACTGTTCGCCACCGCCGGAGGCGAGAACGACAGGCGAGGTGGCGATCGAACCTCCCGCGGCAGCAACCGGCCCCTTGGCCGTCAATGCAGCTTTGCCGACCCACGCTGTCGAATCCGGTATCCACATGTCCGGAGCGTCCACGCCCTTACCTAAAGTTCCCGCAACGTCCCCGGGCAGCGCAGAGGTGACCGTGATCCGTGAACAGCCTGTCTGCTCCGGCGACGATTCTGCGAGGATCTCCGTGACTGCCGGCGCGATCGCAGGATCCGCTGCCAGCGAGTACTCGTCGACGCTCTCGCAGGAATCGGACTGTGTTGCCTTGAAGACCACCACCCCGGTGGCGACTACCGCGACGGCAACCAACCCACCCACTGCGTAGAACCCGATCGACCGACCGCTGTCAGGACTCGAATGCCGTCCGCCCGCCATGAAATCTGCCCTTCCGAGGCCACTCGCACTCAGGCATACCGACGGTATGCGCGCGACTGGAACTGTCCCTACCGGGCGGTAGTGTAGCCAAGAACACAGAAATTCCAACTAGCGCTGAATCGTCGGAGAACCGGCGAGCCCACATTCCGGGACAGACCGGCCGAATTCACGAACCTTCAAGCGTCGCAGCGACTTTTCAGCAAACTGACTTGCCTAGAGCAGCTCACGCTTCTGAACCTTGCCCATCGCGTTACGTGGCAGAGTCTCGGCAAATCGAACCTCACGGGGACGCTTGTGCGCCGACAACTCCGCCCCGACCAACTCGACCAATTCGGCTTCGGTGACCTCGGGAGTCCCGGGCTTACGGACTACGACGGCGATGATCCGCTGCCCCAGATCGGCGTCGGGGACACCGATCACCGCAACTTCGGACACCGAAGGGTGCCCGAGGATGGCGGTCTCGATCTCGCCGGCGCCGACTCTGAATCCACCGGATTTGATCAAGTCGATGGATTCGCGGCCGACGATTCGGTGGAACCCACCCTCGTCGATGACGGCGACGTCACCGGTCTTGAAGTAGCCGTCCTCCGTCCAGGACTCGGCGGTTGCGTCCGGACGGTTCAAGTAGCCGTCGAAAAGCATCGGCCCACGTACCTGTAGGCCGCCGATACTCTCGCCGTCGTGCGGCACATCGTTGCCCTTCTCGTCACGAAGACGAGTCTCGACTCCGCGCAGCGGCACGCCGACCCACCCCGGGCGTCGCTCGCCGTCGAAACGCGTGCTCAGGGTCAGCATCGTCTCACTCATGCCGTAACGCTCGATGGGCGTCAATCCTGTTCGCTCCCGCAGCTTTTCGAAGACCGGCACGGGAAGCGGCGCACTACCGGAGACCAGAAGTCGGGCACCGGACAACGCGCGGGCAGCTTCTTCGTCTTCGGCGATACGCGACCAGACGGTGGGGACACCGAAGTAGAGGGAGCCTTTGGCCCTTGCGTAGTTTTCCGGCGTCGGCTTGACGGTGTGGATCACCCGGCTGCCGATCCGGAGGGGGCCGAGGATTCCGAGAATCAGTCCGTGCACGTGGAAGAGCGGAAGCCCGTGTACGAGGGTGTCTCGCCACGTCCAGTCCCAGGCCTCGGCGAGCGCGTCGAGCCCGGCTGCGATAGCCGAGCGACTGAGCAGAACGCCCTTCGGTGGGCCGGTAGTTCCGGACGTGTACAGGACGAATGCTGTGGACTGCGGTGCCGGTTCGGGATAGCTGTGCCACGAGCGAGCGTGCAATCGGACGGGAACCACGGGCAGGCCTTCGCAGTGGTCGTCCGTTTCGCCGAGCCACGCCTGGGCACCGGAGTCACGCAGAATGTGCTCTCGCTCAGCCTTCCCCGAGTCCGGCGGGACCGGCACAACGGTGACGCCGGCAATCAACGCCCCGACGACGGCGAGAATCGTTTTTGCTGTGGGAGTTGCCAATACGGCAACCCGATCGGCCTGCGCCGCTCGCTCCGCGACCGAGGTCGCGGCACCGAGAATGGCACTCCGCGAGAGAACCGTGTCACCGATCGTCACGGCGTCGTCGAGGTCGTCACCGCGGGCAACAGCAAGGGGGTTCAAGGATCTCAGCAGCACCACGACAGCATCTCACAGCGCGGATGGTCGCAAACTTTCTCCTGCCCGACGCGCGTCCATCGAGTGCGGAGGGAACAGCGTCACCAGCGCAGCCCCCAAGAGCGCCCCGGAAAGCACCGCGAATCCGTGTGCGTCGTCGACCGTCACCAATGTTGCGCCGCCGACGACAATCACGACCGTCAGAACAATCTCAGGCATTCGCGGGCGCACCAGAACGCCGATCCCCGCGGCCGCCGCTGCCAGAGCAAGCGTGGCACCGGAGTTGCCTGCGCCGGTCGACGGGAAGACTGCGGTGGTGAGCAAACCGAACAACAGTTGACCGAGCAGGAAGAGAGCCCAGCCACGTGCGGCGCCCCAGAGCCGAAACGCAAGCGGTGCAACCACGGCCAGCGTCGCGAGATTGGTGACAGTTCCTGCGGCCCCTCCGTCCTGAACGAGCACGGAGGTCAGAATGCGCCACCATTGCCCGTCACGAATCAACGCAGGATCACGACGAAACATCTCGAGCAGTCCCGGCATCGCCGCCTGCAAGATGGAAGGCACTGCAACCATCAGCCAGAGGAGAGCTGCCGAGAGTGGGAATTCTCCGAAAACTCGACGACTTTTCAACCACACGAGCATCAGTGCAACCGAGGCAGCAACGACAGCAAAAATCAGTACCGCGTCCAAGCCGCCGGTCCCTGAGGTGGTCACAGCGCGACCTTACATCGGACCGATACCGACATCAGGGAACCTGACACCTGGGAAAGCACACGATTCAGGCGGAGAGGCGCTTTGCTGCCGCGGCGATTCGTTCGTCTGTTGCAGTGAGCGCGATCCGCACGTGCTTGCTCCCGCTCGGTCCGTAGAACTCACCGGGGGCAACGAGGATCCCACGATCGGCGAACCAACTGACCGTCGCTCGACATTCCTCGCCGCGCGTCGCCCAGAGGTACAGACCTGCCTCGGAATTGTCGACGGTGAATCCGGCGCCTCGAACAGCTTCGATCAACACACTACGACGCTCGCGGTACCGCTCGCGCTGGATGTTCTCGTGTTGGTCGTCGCCCAAGGCTGCGGTCATCGCCGCCTGGATCGGTAGCGGCAGGATCATGCCCGCGTGCTTGCGCACCTCGAGCAGTTCCGACACCAGAGCCGGATCACCGGTGACGAACCCGGCGCGATAGCTCGCAAGATTGGACGTCTTCGAAAGTGAGTGGACCGCAAGCAAACCGGTCAGATCACCGTCGTTGACACGAGGATCGAGAATGGAAAGCGCATCCGCTTCCCACGTCAATCCGAGGTAGCACTCGTCGGAGACGACGATGGCGCCGCGCTCGCGCGCCCAGGCCACGACCTTCTGCAAGTGCTCGAGGCCGAGCACCTTGCCGGTGGGATTCGAGGGCGAGTTCACGAAGATCATCGCCGCCGACTCGGGACCGAGCTTGTTCAAGCCGTCGGCGCGCAGGACGCGAGCACCTGCCAGTTTCGCTGCGACCTCGTACGTCGGGTACGCCAACTCCGGAATGACCACCAGATCGTCGGCTCCGAGACCGAGCAATTTCGGCAGCCACGCGATCATTTCCTTGGTACCGATGGCCGGCAGCACCGCTGCCGGATCGACGTCGGGAATGTTGTAGCGGCGATCCAGTGACTCCGCCACGGCCTCGCGAAGCGCGAGCGTGCCATGAGTCGTCGGGTATCCGGGCACCTCGGCAACAGAGGCCAGAGCCTCCTGAATCACCGGGTCCACCGGATCCACCGGCGTCCCCACGGACAGGTTCACGATGCCGTCGGGATGAGAGTGCGCCTTCGCCGTGACATCGGCGAGCGAATCCCACGGAAAATCAGGAAGCCCAGCGGCCACCGGAGTACGAGACAAGATCTCTATTCCTCACCCATGGGAGGCAGCGCTTTGATAAACGGCGTGTCGTAGTCGACCTTGCCGAGCTTGGCCGCTCCACCCGGCGAGCCGAGATCGTCGAAGAAATCGACGTTGGTGCTGATGTACGCGTTCCACTGGTCCGGGACGTCGTCTTCGTAGAAGATGGCTTCGACGGGACAGACAGGCTCACACGCGCCGCAGTCGACACACTCGTCGGGGTGGATGTAAAGCATGCGTCCACCCTCGTAGATGCAGTCGACAGGGCATTCTTCGATGCACGCCTTGTCCATCACATCTACACACGGTTCAGCAATCGTGTAGGTCACTGCCGATCTCCCTGCCTTCCTGTCGTGCATCGCCGCCGCAACACGCAGTTGCAAGGGGCCGAAAATCCGATACGACTCTCACGTACCGCGGGAACAGCCTATTATCCCCCTGCCGACCGACTCTGAGCAGGCGGGGGTAACACATTTCAGCCTACTGCGGTGAAGTTCCTCGACCGAATCGCGATCCACTTCTCCCCCAGAGCGGCCGCGCGTACCAGTGCGCCCCGCTCACCGAGGTAATCCGCCACGACGCCGACCACCGGAATCTTGCCGATGATCTCGTACGGTTTTGTCCGAGACGGCCGCTTGTGCAACTCGTCCGTGATGGCACGAAAAGTCTTGGACGTGCGCCACAACGTTCCGATGAGCGCGAACGGGCGCCAGGTCTCGTCGGCGCCGCCGGCTGATTTCTCGGCGAAGTCTTCTCCGGTGAGAAGCTCTCGAGACTTCGTCTCACGCCGGCACAGCACCGACGCCAGGAGGTCCACCTGCTGATCCCGTTCGGTCACTCCGTGTTCACGGGCAACCGCAACGAGCACAACGGCCTGATTCGCGAAGGCCAGCAGGTCCTGGATCGGCAACCGATTGAGGAGGACGCCGAAGATGCCGGGAAACGCGACGGCGACGGTGTTGAGTGCACCCAACCGGGTCGTCCACCACTTCGAGCGCTGCTCGTCGGTCATCACCGACCACGCCGCCGTCCCGGGGAACTTGACGACGTCGAGGACCCAAGCGGCCGCGTCCAACACCATCGCAGCAGCGTTTCGCTCGGGATCGGTCGGCTCGAACGTCCGACGCTTGATACCGAGCGGATCGCTGTAGGCGAGGTCGAGAACCGGGTTGATCCCCCACACCGCTCGATCGAGAACCTCGACGACCTTGCGGTCCCCCAGTACGTCAGCCATCAGGCAATCGCTCCTTCGCGTCGTGCATGTGTGGTGGTTCGTTCGCGTGCCGGGCGTCCGATTCCCTCGGCGATGGCGCGCAGTTCTGCCACGGTCTTCTCGGAACCGTGTTCCGAGCCGGCCATCCGCGAGATCGTCTCTTCCATCAGCGTTCCGCCGAGGTCGTTGGCGCCGCCGTTGAGCATCATCTGCGTTCCGGTGATGCCAAGTTTGACCCAGCTGGTCTGGATATTGGGTATGCGGCCGTGCAGCATGATGCGTGCCAACGCGTGCGCAGCGCGGTTGTCCCGATTGGTCGGCCCTGGCCGGGAAGCGCCCGCCAGGTACAGGGGCGCGCTCTGGTGAACGAACGGCAGCAGCACGAACTCCGTGAATCCGCCTGTACGGTCCTGGATTCCGCGAAGAACGTTCAGGTGCCCGACCCAATGGTGCGGCTGATCGACATGCCCGTACATCATCGTCGAACTCGACCGCAGCCCCACCTCGTGCGCCGTGGTGACCACTTCGATCCATTCCGCCGTCGGCAGTTTGCCCTTGGTGAGGATCCAGCGCACCTCGTCGTCGAGGATCTCCGCTGCCGTACCGGGAATGGTGTCCAGGCCCGCCTCACGAAGGGCCGTCAGCCAATCCCTGATGCTCTCACCACTGCGCGATGCACCGTTCACGATCTCCATCGGAGAGAACGCGTGGACGTGCATCGACGGCACGCGCTTCTTGACGGCCCGGACCAGGTCGGCGTAACCGGTGACGGGAAGTTCCGGATCGATACCGCCCTGCATGCACACCTCGGTTGCGCCGGCGACGTGCGCTTCCCACGCACGGTCGGCGACCTGCTCTGCCGACAGCGTGAACGCGTCGGCGTCACCCTTGCGCTGCGCGAACGCACAGAATCGGCAGCCCGTGTAGCAGATGTTGGTGAAGTTGATGTTCCGGTTCACCACGTAGGTGACGTCCTCGCCGACGGCATCCTTGCGCAGCGCATCCGCCAGTGCCACAACGGCTTCCAGGCCCGGGCCCTCCGCCGTGGCAAGGGCCAGGTACTCGTCGTCGGAACATCCGGCCGGGTCGCGTTCGGCACTGCGGAGCGCAGCCAGCAGATCGGTGTCGACGCGAATCGGAGCACTGAGCTCGAGAACCTGTTCGCGCACGGTCTCCCAATCGCCGAACGCACTGCCCAGGTCACTGCGGGTCTCGGTGTTGCGCCCGTCCGTGTCGATCTCGGTATTGAGATCGACGCGTCCGCTCGATTCCCACGACTCGTCCGGTTCCTGCCACGGCCGACCCACCGGCTTGGTGTCGGGCAAGGCGAGACCGGTCTTGGGATCCGCCAGCGCCTGCACGTGACCCGCAATACGCGGATCGATCCACGGAGCCCCGGCCAGGACATATGCCGGCTGAGCCGCAGTGCGTTCGGTCAGCGTGAAGCCGCCCTCGGCGCTGATCTCGGCCAAGGTCTCGAGATTCGGCCAGGGACGCTCGGGGTTGACGTGATCGGGGGTCAACGGTGATACCCCGCCCCAGTCGTCCACGCCTGCGCCGAGCAGCGCGAGGCACTCGCTGTTCGAGACGAGATTCGGCGGACTCTGAATCCGCATCGTCGGCCCGAGCAGCAGGCGTGCGACGGCGATGGCCGCGAGAAACTCGTCGAGTCCAGCATCAGGCGTATTGCGCATCGCGGTATCGGGCTTGGCCAGGAAATTCTGAATGATCACTTCCTGGATGTGGCCGAACGCCTTCTGCGACTTGCGTATCGCCATGATCGACTCGGCACGTTCGAGGAAGTTCTCCCCGATGCCCACGAGAATTCCCGTGGTGAAGGGGATGTTCAGTCGGCCTGCGTCGGTCAGGGTGCGTAGCCGAACCGCCGGGTCCTTGTCCGGGCTGCCGTAGTGGCACTCACCCTTGTCGGTGAACAGCCGGGTAGCGGTCGTCTCGAGCATCATGCCCATCGACGGCGCAACGGGCTTGAGTCGCGAGAGTTCCTGCCAGCTCATCACACCGGGATTGAGGTGTGGGAGCAGGCCTGTCTCCTCGAGTACCCGGATCGACATCGCTCGCACGTAGTCGAGGGTGGAGTCGTAGCCGCGTTCGTCCAGCCATTGCTTGGCTTCCGGCCAGCGAGCCTCGGGGCGATCCCCCAGCGTGAACAACGCTTCCTTGCAGCCCAATTCGGCGCCTGCCCGGGCAATGTCCAAAACCTCGTCCGGTTCCAGGAACATGCCGTGCCCAGCGGCACGCAGCTTCCCCGGCACCGTGACGAATGTGCAGTAGTGGCACTTGTCCTGGCACAGACGGGTCAGCGGAATGAAAACTTTCCGCGAATACGTCACGGTGTTCGGCCGACCCGCTGCCAGCAGACCGGCATCGCGAACCTTGGCCGCCGAAGAACACAGATCGGTCAGATCGGTTCCCCGTGCCTGCAGCAGCGTTGCCGCCTCGTCGACGTTCAGGGTCGCTCCGTCGCGTGCACGACGGAGAACTCGCCGCATCGCCGACGCTGACGGGCCGGGCGACGGACTGGACGAGGCGGACGCGGAAATACCTGGCATCGGAAGCATGGTGGGTTTGCCGGAGTCATCACCAGTTCGGTTCACCTAGCGATCATGCGCCATGTGGGACGACTAGTGCCACCCGGTGCCAGAAGTAGGAGGCCTCACCGCCCCGACACCGCCTCGATCACGACGGCCGGTAGTCGTCGTCGACCGCAACCTCGACTCGTTGATCCACGACGTCAGCCACTGGCGCGTCGAGCGGAATGTCGGTCAGATCGGGTTCTTCAGGGGCGTTCGGATCTACGGGTGTCGATTGTTCGAGCGCATCTGATTCCGGAGCCTCCGGGTCGAATGTCGCATCTTGTTCGGTCATCACGTGCTCCCTTCGCGGTCGCCACACTCCACGATAGGGCCGATGTCGACAGATCGCCCCTCACTCGACCAAAGTAGTGCCCATGACTGCGCCGCAACCGCTGACCATGGCCGACCCGTTATGGCGACCCAGCACCAAAGCCCCGAGGCTGTGGGCAATCACTGCCTCACTGTTCTGGGTACCCGTCATCGTCGCCGAAATCGTCTGTGCCGTCTTGGTGCCCGGAATCCCGTCCTGGGTGGTCGGCACCGTATTCGCAGTCACCGTACTCTTCGCTGCCACCTACATTCTGATGGTCCCGGCGTGGCGGTATCGGGTCCACCGATGGGAGATCAGTGACACCGCGGTATACACCCGCACCGGCTGGTTCACCCAGGAGCGACGCATCGCACCGATCTCGCGCGTGCAGACCGTGGACACCGAGCGCGGACCGATCGACCGCATGTTGGGTCTGGCAACCGTCACGGTCACGACAGCGTCGTCGGCCGGGGCCGTGAAGATCTCCGCACTCGACCAGGAAGTCGCCGACCGCACGGTGGCTCAACTGACGGAGATCGCGGGTACCAACGTCGGAGACGCGACGTGAACGAGAAACAGTTGGGCGACCCGACCGCGATCGAGATCCCGGTAGAGGCGGAAACGGCAGCTGCCGAGGCCGCGGAAGAGGAACAGCCCTGGCTCCGCCTCGACCGACGCATGCTTCTGGTCCACCCCGTCAACGAAGTCGTCAAACTGCTCCCGGTCCTACTCGTCTCCGTAGTTCTCGGCAGCCAATCCGGAAACCACTGGTGGGGACTCGGCGTCGTCACTCTGCTCGTCATCTTCGGTTTGTTGCGGTATTTCACCACCACGTACCGAATCGGACCCGTCCACGTTCAACTGCGCACCGGGGTCTTCCAGAAAAAGCTGCTCTCCGTCCCGCGTAGCCGCATCCGATCCGTCGACGTCGAGGCCGGGGTCATGCACCGGTTGCTCGGACTGTCGATCGTGCGCATCGGTACCGGCCAGCGCGCCGGGAGCGGCCACGATTCGAACAAGTTCGAGCTCAACGCCCTGTCGACCGCCCTGGTTCCGGACCTACGCGCCGCACTGTTGGCCGGCGCCCAGCAAGCACGGCGACTGGAAACCCCGGGCACGCCGGTCGAAAGCATCACCGAACCGGTCGACACCGAAATCGGTCACTGGGAACCGAGTTGGGTTCGCTACGCCCCCTTTTCGTTCACCGGAATCGCCATCATCGCAGCCATCATCGGCATCTCGTTCCAATACGGCATCGGCACTGCCGTCGCGAAATCCTCGGCAGTGAGCGACAGCTTCGACTCACTCGAGAGCCTCGGCATCGCACTGATGGTCGTCATCGCACTCGTCGTGCTGCTGGTGCTGTCGAGTGCACTCGCCTGCGTCCAGTACCTGATCGCGTTCGGCAACATGAAACTCACCGACAACGGCCGCATCCTGCATGTCAGTCACGGCCTGTTGAAGACTCGGCAAACCACACTCGACCGCGCCCGCCTCCGTGGCACGACGCTCAAGGAACCGCTCCTGCTGCGATTGGCCCGCGGCGCGCGGCTCGACGCCATCATGACCGGGGTCAGCGCCGAGAAGAAGGAATCTTCGCTACTGCTCCCGCAGGGACCGCGCAGGGAAGCCGAGCGAGTGATGGCCACCGTGATCGGTGACTCACGCCAGGCGTCCGCCCCGCTGATCCCGCACGGCCCGGCCGCGCGGCGTCGCCGGTACACCCGAGCACTGTTCCTCGCCGCGGTGGCGTTCCTGGTCTGTGTGGCGTGCGCGGCTTCTGGACTCGATGTACCGATCTACGCGTGGTTCGGGGTCGCCGTACTCGCCATCGGTGGCACCGCCCTCGCCTACGACCGATACAAGGGCCTCGGCCACGCAGTACTACCCGGATGGTTGATCACCCGAAACGGCTCGCTCGATCGCCAGCGTCACAGTCTCGAATCCGAAGGTGTCATCGGATGGACGGTGCGCGAGACGTTCTTCCAACGACGCGCGGGAGTGGCAACCGTCGTCGCCGCGACGCCCGCCGGCACCGGAAGCTACGAGGTGATCGATCTCCCCGCCGAGAACGCGTGGGAATTGATCGAAGCCGTCACTCCGGGCGGTGGCGACGTGTGGGCAGGTCGTCGATGATGAGCCTCGCCAGCGAACCGAGACGCGATCGCTCGGGCTGGATGGTCGGAACACCGAGGAGTTCCAGCGGAGCGGCCGTGACCGGTCCGACGCAGTAGGTCGGTACCGGTCCGCGCATCGCTGCGACGAACCGCTCCAGCTCGCCCATTTCTTTTGCCGTGCTGAGCATCGAGGAGACCGCGGGGGCACTGGTGAAGGTCAGCGCGTCGATCGCACCGGAACGAACTGCAGCGACCAACGCGCGGACCGGCGACTGATCCGGCGGCCGGATCCACCGATAGACCGATACCGGAGTGACAACCGCGCCGATGTCGGCGAGGGAGGCGCTCAGGTCCGTCAACGGCTCCCATTCGGTGATGGTGCCGTGCAACTGGACTGCGATGCGCAAGCCTGCCACTCCCTCGCTTCCGAGATGTGCCAGAACTTCCTCGGACGACTCACCCGAAGGCGACCATTCCTCGCGCAGTCCGGCGCCTCGGATGGCGCCCGTCGCCTTGGGGCCGCGGGCGATGATGCGCGTGTGGGCGAGCGCCCCGAGGAACTCCTCGGTCAAACCCCACGAGGCGACGGCCTCGAGCCAACCCCTGAAGCCGATCCCGGTACTGATCACGACCAATTCCGGAGGATCGGCAATCAAAGCGGACGTCTGAGTCCTCAGGTCTCGATCGTCCACCAAGGGCAGCACATGGATCACCGGTGTCCGCACGATCTCCGCGCCTCGACGTTCGAGGAGCGTCGCAAATTCTTCGACACGCCGTTCTGCGGTCAAGGCGATAGTCGCACCCGCCAAATCATGTTCAGCCACAGGCTGAGTGTCCCTTATGCACGGGTCAGTTTCCTACGCGCGCGCCGAGAACTATTGCGAGCTGAGGGTGGCAAGTCTGTTGATCGCCACTTTGAAGAGGAAAACGGCGGCCGGAGCGATCGCACCGACCAGCAGCAGGAAGGTCAGAGGGGACGAAAGCACGAGTACGTCGCCGCCGGGGCCGCCCACCATGCACACCAAGAACCCGACGATCCAACCGGCGAGCGGCAATGCGGCCCTACCCGGCGTCGTAACCGTGCGGGCGGCGATCACCAATACGAGGTTCGCGGTCGCGGCTACGAGAATGCTGATGGGAAATGCCGTCGTACCGAGATGAGTCGGCAAGAACAGGACGGACAACACCGCGCACAAGAACCCGTCGAAAATCAGGACGCCGAGGATGACAGGGTCGAGCCACGACAGCGACGTTCCTGTCGAGGCGTCCGTGTTGTTCTCGACCGTCGTCATGGTTTTGATAGTGGTCTATCGGTCGTCATCGCGCGAGCGCGGGGTCCCTCCCGACAAGCACCCCGGCTCGCGCCCGAAAAGCACGAAGCTGATCAGGGAACCGGCGGGAACCCGAGCAGAGTCAGCAAATGACTCTGCTGATCTGCGAATGCGTAGAGCGACCCGTAATACAAGTCGTGGTAATAACCAGCCATCGGACGCAACGAATCGACGAAGGCGACGATCTGGTTCTGCAGGTCCCAGTTGTACATTTCTTCAGCCCCCAGGCTTTGCTGTTACCGAAAGGACCACCCATCCGGTGACACGCATCACACACCACTACGGCGTCGATCGCAATGCCTGAGAGCCGACGCCCAGGTCAGCTGTGCAGCCCGCCGAACAGATCGCGCTCGCGGCCGTCCTCACCCACCGGACCGAGCGCGCCGGCGGCCAATACGAAATGCTCGACCGTCAGGATCGGTTGGACCACGTTGTTCGACAATGCGAACTCGGCTCGGCTCGGGGCTACCGTCACCTGAGTGGCGTGGGCGCTCAATGCCCTCGCCTTCGCATCGATGACGCCTCGAACGTCGATTGCCGTCGTCACGTCTGCGTCCTCGACACTCGGCAATTCCCCGGGCTCGGGCAGACGCCAGTTCTCCGGGAACTCGGAAATCGCCGCGATGCCGCGTTCGAGTCCGCTGCGCTCGGTCACGGTCCAGTAGAACTTCGGAGTCGACCACGGCTCGCCGGTCTCGGGATACGCGGTCGTTCCTGCAGCTTCGACCGCCGCTGTCGTGATCGCGTGCGCCTGGATGTGATCCGGGTGCCCGTAGCCGCCGTTGGGGTCGTACGTGATCACGACGTGCGGCCGAATCTCACGAATGACGGCGACCACCGCGCCAACTGCTTCGTTGAGTCGAGCATTGACAAAAGCACGGGGATTGGCGGCCGAAGGTGTGCCGATCATTCCGGAGTCGCGATACCGACCGGCACCGGCGAGGAAGCGAGGAGCGGCACTGCCCAAAGCCGACAAAGCAGCGCTCAGTTCCGCGATCCGGTAGCCACCGAGTTGATCGGCCTCGGAAGCCACGAGCCCGGCCCACGCATCACCGATCACTTCGCCTTCCTCCCCCAACGTGCAGGTGAGGACTGTGACCTCGACGCCTTCGGACGCGTATCGCGCGATGGTGCCACCGGTGGTGATCGTTTCGTCGTCCGGATGTGCGTGTACCAACAGAAGTCGCTTCGCCGACGCGGTCACTTTTCCACCCTCACCCAGTCCGTAGCGTTTCCGAATATCCCCACCTGCACCGGCCCGTCGAGGACCACGCCCTCGACTCCGGTCCCGACCGCGACCAGCGCTCGGCTCTGCACGATCGGCAAAACCGCCGCAAGATCCCACAGCCTGGGTTCCGCATCGGCGATCAACGACCCCAGATCCCCGATGCCACTGAGCGCTTCGTCGATCCGACCTTGCAACGCCGGATCACACAGCCCGGACAGGTTGCTCGGAGCCTCGACGCTTGTCGTTCGGATGGGCTCCGGTGTCTGCGACGGCGTCGGTGCGGGCACTGCCGAACTTGTTGCCGGAGTGGAAGGTGCGCTCGGGCAACTGAACCGCGAGGCCAGCGAAGTGGCCGTGTCGGCGCCTGCCCGGCTCCAACCGACGATCATGTCGACGCGTCCTGTCGTCAGGTCCTCGCCGTAGAGTTCCTCCGGCGCCACCGATTCGACGGTCGCCAGGATTCCCACGTCACGCAATTCATCGGCAGCGGTGTTTGCCACGGCGATCGCGATGTCGTCGTTTTCGGGAGCGCCGATCAGCAGCGTCAACTGGGCGCCGTCACGGACGATCGATCCGACCGTTCCAGTGCCCGTGACGATTCCGGTGGGCGGTGCCGTCAGGTAGCCGGCTGCAGTCAGCTCGCCCAGTGCCTGCTCCCTGGTCGGTTTCGGCGGCGCGGTGGGCGCATATCCCGGATCCGACGGAGCGAGGATCTGAGCTTTCACCGGGGCCGACGCCGATTCACTCCCTGCCGCCACCACGGCGAGCAGGTCCGGATCGAGCAGTCCCAGAACACCTTTACGCACCCGAACATCCGCGAAGTTCTTGCTTCGCCCGTTCACGTTGATGTCGAGAGTGCGCGGAACGTAGGAGAATGCCGTCCTGACACCCGGGATTGCAGACAGCTGAATATCCGTGGCACTACCCGAATGAACCTGCGCCACTTGGGCATCGTCGGTACGCAGCGCATCCGCCAACTGCGCAGCCGTTCCTCCGCGTCGCAGAACTATCTGATCCGGGTCTGAAGGCTTGCCCCAGAATCGGTCGTTGCGTTCGAGCACGATTTCGTCCCGGCCGCGGTCGACCGAGCGCACGTGAAAGTGGGCTCCCGACACCGGAATCCCCTCACTCAGGCCGGTGCTGAAACCGCCGGGAGTGTCCTTGATCAGGTGGGACGGAAGAATATCGGTGAACAACTCTCGCCATGCCGGATACGGCGCACGCATCACGACGTTGACCGTCTTGCCGCCGCCGGACGAGTTCACGTCGTCGATCATCTGATAGCCCGCGGGATTGACCACACCGGGAACCGAGATCATCTGCTGCCACAGGTAGCGAAAGTCTTCTGCCGCAATGGGAGCGCCGTCCGACCATTGGGCTTCGTTGCGCAGTTGGTAGCGAATCGTGAACGGGGCCTCCGACGTCACTTCAGCGGAAACGAGGAAAGAATCGTCGATCGCCCACTCCGTCGCGCCAGGTTGTATGGGCGAATTGATCGGGCGAAACGCACTGGGCAGTACGAGGTTGCCGACTGCGGAGTTGACCGGCGACTGATCCGCGAGCAGGTGCGGGTTGAATCCGCCTCCCACCTCGTCGATTGCCACAGTGACCTGCTTCATCGCCGGAACGACCGGAGTCGGTGTGGGCTTGACGGTTTCGGTGCTCTCGACCGGAGGCGGCGGATCGGCTGTACATGCAGTCAGTGACAACGCCGTCACTGCCACTGCCAACGCCAGGTAGCGACGTCCTGAGGCCACAGACAATTCCTTCCGTACGGGGCCGCGTCGCCCCTTCGCACTCGATTTCCAGGCAGAACTTTGCCTGGAAACCATGAAGGCGAATGTACCTTTCCGCCGAAAACTCGGCTGAAAGGCACATCCGCCTGTCAGGTTGTAACCGACGAAAGACTACAGAGCAGCCTTGTCGCGTGCCTTACTACGTGAACGCTCGCGAGCGCGCTCGGTTGCGTTGAGGTGCACCTTGCGGACGCGAACGTCCTCCGGGGTGACCTCGACGCACTCGTCGCTGGAGCAGAACTCCATCGCTGCTTCGAGTTCGAGCTTGATCGGCTTTGCGAGGGTCTCCATCACGTCTGCGGACGACTGACGCATGTTGGTCAGCTTCTTCTCGCGGGTGACGTTGATGTCGAGGTCTTCCTGACGCGGGTTGATACCGACGACGTGTCCCTCGTAGGTGTCTGCGCCGGGCTCGACGAAGAAGGTTCCGCGGTCGGCCAACTGGATCATGGCGAACGGCGTCACCGTGCCGGAGCGGTCCGAGACGAGCGAGCCGGTGTGGCGCGCACGGATCTCGCCGGCCCACGGGCCGTATCCGTCGAACACGGCGTTGGCGATACCGGTTCCGCGGGTTTCCGTGAGGAAGTCCGTGCGGAAGCCGATGAGGCCACGTGAAGGAACGATGAACTCCATGCGAACCCAGCCTGCGCCGTGGTTCGACATCTGGACCATCTTGCCCTTGCGGTTGGCCAGGAGCTGCGTGATGGCGCCGAGGTACTCCTCGGGGCTGTCGATGGTCAGCTCTTCGAAAGGCTCGTGAACCTTGCCGTCGACGAGCTGCGTGACAACCTGCGGCTTACCGACGGTGAGTTCGAAGCCTTCACGACGCATCTGCTCGACGAGGATGGCGAGCGCGAGCTCTCCACGACCCTGGACCTCCCACGCATCGGGGCGACCGATGTCGAGGACCTTGAGCGAGACGTTACCGACGAGCTCCTGGTCCAGGCGGGACTTGACCATGCGTGCAGTCAGCTTGTGACCCTTGACGCGACCGACGAGCGGTGACGTGTTGGTGCCGATCGTGACCGAGATTGCCGGCTGGTCGACGGTGATGCGGGGCAGTGCGACCGGGTTCTCCAGATCGGCGAGGGTGTCGCCGATCATGATGTCCGGGAATCCTGCGACGGCGCAGATGTCACCGGCGACGGCGACCTCACCGGGAACGCGCTCGACACCGATGGTCGTGAGGAGTTCGGTGATCTTGGTCTTCGTGACGACGGGCTCGCCGTCGACCTCGCGGCACCAGGACACGGTCTGGCCCTTGCGCAGCTCGCCGTTGTGGATGCGAACGAGTGCGAGGCGACCGAGGAATGCGGATGCGTCGAGGTTGGTGACGTGAGCCTGCAGCGGTGCGTCGACCGAGCCCTTCGGCGCGGGGACGTACTCCATCAGCACCTGGAAGAGTGCGGTGAGGTCCTCGGCGTCGGGAGCCTTGCCGTTCTCGGGCTGCACGGTCGATGCCTTGCCTTCGCGACCGGACGCGTAGAGGACGGGAAGTTCGAGTGCGAGCTCAGCGGCTTCGGCGGCCTCGTCGGACAGGTCCGATGCGAGGTCGAGGAGCAGGTCCTGAGCCTCGGTGACAACCTCTTCGATGCGGGCGTCGGGGCGGTCCGTCTTGTTGACGACCAGGATGACGGGCAGCGAAGCGGCGAGTGCCTTGCGCAGCACGAAACGCGTCTGCGGCAGGGGTCCCTCGGAAGCATCGACGAGCAGGACGACGCCGTCGACCATGGACAGGCCGCGCTCGACCTCGCCACCGAAGTCGGCGTGGCCGGGGGTGTCGATGACGTTGATGACGGTGATGGAACCGTCTTCGTTGACCTTATGTACTGCGGTGTTCTTCGCGAGAATGGTGATGCCCTTCTCGCGTTCGAGGTCGCCGGAGTCCATAACGCGATCGACCAGCTCGGCGCGCTCCTCGAACGCGCCGGACTGACGAAGCATGGCGTCGACGAGGGTGGTCTTGCCGTGGTCGACGTGTGCGACGATGGCAACGTTACGGAAGCTGGTGATGGTCACGCGATGGCTCTCCTGGCTGAGTTGATTCGGCCACGCGAAAGTCAAGTCGCACGGCTCTTCTGGTGGCCGCTGCACGAGTGTGTGATCCGAATCAGGGCACGAATCGCCTGAGAAGGCACCGCGGCCTAGTAAATACTACTCGCTCCGGGCTGATACTCCTGCATTGTGCGGCCTCTATCACCGCCCCCACCAGCGAATAGTGATCTGCACCACGCCGATGCGCGTAGGATTACGACCTGGAGAAACAGGTCATTTAAGGGTACGCTAACCTCGTTCCAAGAGCGGGCTCTCCGCCGTAGTGAAACAGGAAAGCCGCAGCGTCACATGGGAAAAGTCAAGGCAAGCAAGGTCTCGCAGCTCAAACCGAAGAAGAAGTGCTGCCGCAAGAAGACGCGGTGCATCAAGTGTCCCGTCGTCATCATGCGGATGAAGAAGCTCGAGAACGAGGGCGCATCCAAGAAGGAACTGAAAGCGGGTCTCAAGAAGGCTCGTGCGGCGTAAGCGCGCTCAATTCCGCGAGTAACTCGGGGATCCAGGCTCGATCGTTGTCCACCAGATCCATCGACAACAGTTCTTCGGCGTCGACCCATGTCAATTGAGCATGGTCGAGCGCGACCGGTTCTCCCGACACCAACTCCGCCCGGTAGGCCCGCAGGACCAACCCAGGCGACAGTGGCACGTCGACGCCGATTCTGGCGCCGCATCTCACCTCGACCGCCAGTTCCTCGAGCAGCTCCCGCGCCAACGCGTTCTGTGGCGATTCGAATTCTTCGACCTTCCCGCCCGGCAGCTCCCAACGACCGGCCAAAGCCGGCGGACTCGTCCGCTGCGCGAGGAGCAGCCTTCCCTCGCGGAAGATCGCACCGGCGACAACTTCCCGATCCCTTGCAGGTGCATCACTCATCGCACCATGATGGAGTATGGCCACTTTGTTGTCCGACTCCGCGATCCAAAACGCTCTCGACGAACTGCCCGCCTGGCAACTGTCGCCAGGGTCGATCACTCGCACGGTCGACTCCGCGACATTCCCGGACGCCATCGCACTTCTTCAACGCATCGCGGCAGTCGCCGAGGCCGCGGATCATCATCCCGACATCGACGTTCGCTGGCGAAAGGTCACGTACACGCTTTCGACACACTCGGCGGGCGGTCTCACGGAACTGGACTTCGACCTTGCCCGTCGAATTGACGTACTCGTCGACGATTCGGTCCGTTTCGACTGATCTTCGAGTGAACAAACCTCGCAATCTGACGTAACAGTTGCATCAACTTTCACATAGATCACTTCAGTCACAGGTATGGTCGCCGTAAATCACGATCGAGGCCGGTCATGCCATAGACTCCCCCCGGTGCGTAGCTGCTCAGCAACTGAACAGCTGTACAACCCGGGGGCTCTGTACATAGAGTGACCCCTCGAGCCGTCAAACGCGGAGCTCGCCTAGGCGCCCGCGCGGTATGACTAAGGATGGGGAAACAGTGCTTCGAACCCGAGGTATGCGAAAGGCGTTCACCGCCGTCGCTATTGCCGCAGTAGCAGGACTGGCATTGCCGGCACAGGCAATGGCCGATCCGGCAGCACCGCCCGCACCCGAAAGTGTGCCGATCGAGTTCCTCGCATCGTTTGCGCCCGCCATCATCGGCGCCGCCGCAGGTCCGGCCGATGTTGCAGGCGGACCGCAGCAAGCGTTGCTCGACCAGGCTCGCGCGATCCTGAACTCCCCAGGCATTCCGCCCGAGATCAAGGCCACCCTCGAGAAGGTCATCACCTTCCTCGACGGCAGCGGCGGCGGCGGACCGGCGATCCCGGACGAGAACGCCCCCGTCATCGCGCAGTTCCTCTACCCGACGCTTGGCAAGGGCTGCATCTCGGCCACCGCCGATTCGGTCGGAACTGCACTTGCCGTTCCCGGCCCGGCCCACCTGCCTCCTCCCGGTCCCGCTGCCGGTCAGGCCGGATTCGTCTTCACCGCTCTCGGTACGGCTCCCGCCGTCGACGACCAGCCGGTGCCGATGACCGTCACCTGGGTCAACATCGACAACCAGCGCAGCGCCACCCAGAACTTGACCAACGCCGCACGCATCAACCCGGACGGCCCAGCCACTCTGTCGGCTATCGCCGATACCGGCCCCGGACGCGTTCTCTCGGTGATCAGCGGTTCGCTGACCACCCAGCCGGAAGGCGCAGATCGCATCACCTGCAGCTTCCTTCCGACCGTGGGCATGTTCGCGGTAGCTTGATCGAAGTCTTGTGAAAGGGACCCACCGAATTTCGGTGGGTCCCTTTTGCATCTCCGATCACCGTGATAGACCCGATAGATGGGACATCTACGAGTGGACATCACGCACGGTCGTCCAGAGAAGAAATCCGGCCCAGACCAGTCGATACGGTCACACAAGTCGACGCGATCGATACTGTCCATCCGATCCGAGGGGTCCATTCTCTCGATCGGATCGGCGTACTCGATCCTGTCGATCGGTAGCGTCGGCTCTTTTCTTTCGATCGGAAGCATCGGGTCTACGGCGTCGGTCCTGAGTTCGGGCTCGTTCGCCAGTCTCGGGTCCGCGCTGTCCGGTCTCTCACGTTGGTCACTGCTCTCCTGGCGTGGAAATCATGCAGCCCCCGAAGAACACCCGAAACTTGTTGTCATTGCGCCGGAATCGGATTCGAGCGATCCGGACCGCTCACTACGATCCATCTCGCACTCTCAGACCTGATTCGGTCGCGGCCATTCGCGGCCTTCCAGCGCTTCGACCGAGGTATTGAATTGCCGCAGTAGGTCACCGAGCGCGAGACGCTGCTCCGGCGTCCACTCGCGGAGGACCTTTTCGACACCGGCTGTCGAATGTTCGCGATCAGCACGAAGTTTCGACAGCCCCTGCGCCGTCGGCCGGACCTTTCGCGCGAGCCCTCCGTCCGGATCCTCCACTCGCTCCACCAAGCCCTGACGCCTCAGCGCGCCGATCTGCCGGTTGATGGTGGAGATGTCGAGCGAGAAAGCGCAGGAGAGCTCCTTGAGGCTCATGGGATGTTGCAATTCCAGTCGACCGAGCAGTAGATACGCCGACCGGTCCAGATGAAGTTCGGCCCGTTGTGCGAGCGCGTGGTAACGCGAGAGCAGAGTCAACTCGTACTCGATATTCACCAGATCAGGGTCCCGGTCCATCCTCATATTGTGCAGACTACACACGATGTGTAGCGTGCACACTGGGGCGAACGCACCAATCAGAACACGCCATGGCGGGAGCCGCATGTCCGTTCACGCAGGGTCGTCCAATGTCGACGAGAAAATCCCCGACACGAACTACGCATCCTCGGGTCCAGTGCTCACCGTTCTAGGACTGTGCGGAATCGTCGTCGCCTTGATGCAGACGCTGGTAGTCCCCATCATTCCGCAATTGCCGCACCTGTTGAACTCCACTCCCGCCGACACCTCGTGGGCGGTCACCGCAACACTCCTCGCCGCCGCGGTGATCACGCCGATCAGCGGGCGCCTCGGCGACATGTTCGGCAAGAAACGAATGCTGCTGGTCAGTCTCGGGATGGTCGTTCTGGGCTCGGCCATCTGCGCGATCGCACCTTCACTGATCGTGCTCGTTGTCGGCCGAGCACTTCAAGGAGCATCGGTCGGGGCAATTCCATTGGGCATAGCCATCATTCGTGACGTTCTTCCACCGAAGAAAGTGGCCGGCGCCATGGCGGTCATGAGCGCCACCCTCGGCGTCGGCGGTGCGATCGGACTGCCGATCGCCGCGGTGATCGCCCAGAATGCCAACTGGCACTTCCTCTTCGTCACATCGGCAGCGTTCGGGCTGATCTGCATCGCACTGGTTGCGTTCGTCATTCCCGAATCGACCGTACGACGCCCGGGACGTTTCGACTTCGTCGGTGCGCTCGGCCTCACCGTTGGTCTGATCACCCTGTTACTCCCCATCACCAAGGGCGGAACCTGGGGATGGGGCGACGCGAAAACCCTGGGGCTCCTTGCGGTTTCCGCGCTCAGCTTCCTGGTGTGGGGATGGTGGGAACTTCGACGCAACGCACCGCTGGTGGACCTCCGCGTATCGGCCCGGCCGCAAGTTCTCTTCACCAACTTCGCGTCGATCGCCGTCGGTTTTGCCATGTACGGCAATTCCCTGACGCTCCCCCAACTGCTCATGGCACCGACGTCCACCGGTTACGGACTCGGACTGTCCATGGTTGCAGCGGGGCTCGCACTGGCCCCCGGCGGACTCGTCATGATGGCGCTCTCGCCCGTCTCCGCTCGAATTTCGGCTTGGCGCGGCCCGCGAATCACGTTGATGCTCGGCGCCCTCGTCATCGGATTGGGTTACGCCTTCGCATATTTCACGGTGTCGAGCGTCTGGCAGGTCGCCGTGGCCGGAATGTTCATCGGAGCGGGCGTCGGGCTCTCGTACTCGGCCATGCCGGCCTTGATCATGGGCGCAGTCCCCATCACGGAATCTGCAGCCGCGAACGGACTGAACTCACTGATGCGATCGATCGGCACGTCGACGTCTGCCGCGATCGTGAGCGTCGTCCTGGCCGGAATGACCATCACCGTCGGCACCGCAGTGATCCCCTCGTTCGAGGCGTTTCGTGCCACGTTCCTGATCTCCATCGCCGCCGCCGTCGTGACGATGGTGTTCGCCGGGTTGATTCCCAAACAGAAAGTCTCGTAAGGGAATCAACCCGGCGGAGGACTCACTTCTCCGAAGAGCCTTCGATGCTGCCCGTCTGCAACTTCGACAGAAGTGTGTAGATGAAATTGATGATGATATCCACGTGGTGCCCTCTCACATAACGGGTCCCCGACCCGACAACGACGGTACCGCAGAACTCTTCTCCATCGAATCGCCGACAATCAATTCTGCAACGTGTTCTAATTTGAGGCGACGACTACCCGAGGAGCCTTTCATGACCTGGACACGCACCGAACTCGAAGACGCCTTCGCGGGTTACCAGAACACCGTTGTCGAGTGCACTCGTTCCGGCGATTGGAACGCCTTCGCGGACATGTTCACCGAGGACGTCGTCTACGTGGAACACGCTTTCGGCACACTCAATGGCCGAGAGGCCGTACGCAAGTGGGTCACTCGCACGATGACGGAGTTCCCGGGGCACCGCATGACCGAATTCCCGGCCAACTGGTTCGTGATCGACGAGCAGCGCGGATGGATCGTGTGCGAGATCGACAACCCGATGGAGGATCCGGGTGACGGATCCAAGCACGGAGCCGCCAACATCACGATCCTGCACTACGCCGGCAACGGACTGTGGTCTCGCGAAGAAGACGCCTACAACCCGATGAACTTCCTGTCGATGGCAAAAGCATGGTGCCTCGCCGCGGAAGCGGCGGGCACCCTCCCCGATGACGCCAAGGCCTGGCTCGCCAAATTCGGCGCTATGGTGCGATAGATCCTGTCGGCAACGAGGATCCGACCGGCTGGGCCGGACCGACCGCACCGGCCAACGACCACTGCCCGTAGTCCCGAGTGAGGATCGAGTTCAGATCCACGCCGACGCCGTCGACCTTGCGCTTGTCGATCTCGAACTGATGCAGGTTTGCCCGCGGGTGCACATACCCTGCGGGCGAGCCCCAGTTGTGCTGCCAGAACCAGGTTCCGACGCCGGCACTGATCATTGCGTCGATCACGCGAGTGTTTCCGTAGACGCCGAGCGCTCCGTTGCCGACAACCGAGGCCCACCCCTCGAGGTACGGCGCGATCAGCGTAGTGATTTCAGTACTGGTCGGGTTGTCGTCGATCGACGCGTAGATCGGGCGACCGGACGGCCCACCAGCCGCCGCATGTAGTTCGAGGCCACGGGCAGCATGACGCTTGCCCGCTTCGCGGGCCCCGCGCCAGTCCGCCGTTCCGCCCTTGCCGAATTGATAGCAAGAAACGACTTGAAGTCCGGCCGCGGTCAACGCGTCGGTTTCCCGCGCCAGTACGGGCTTGCCGACCATCCAATCGGCGCCCGGGCGCCTGTCCGAGACGTATCGAATGGCGCCCGCATACCCGGCGGCCTTGATTGCCTGAGCGGACGGCACACCGGCGGCGTAATCGAGCAGGGTCCCGAGCGAACCGGCATTGGCCACCGACGTCGTACCGCTCAATGCAGCGAGTCCGGCAGCCGCCGATCCAGCCGCTGCGTACTTGAAGAGGTTTCTTCGCGAGACGTGCACAAAGCTCCGATCATCGGCGTGTCCCGCTCGAAGTGGCGGGCAGGCAAGCTATCTTCTTTCGCTCGCATTCCACCACAGTCACATCAACCCCGCCATGCACTTGGTCAACAATGCTCACATTGTCACCAAATTGGACGCCTGACAGACAACAGTGGCCCCCGAAGGCATCGCCTTCGGGGGCCACTGAGTCGGCCTAGCGGCCGGAAGCTATCAGCTGAGCGAGGTGAAGAAGCTCAGAGCGCTGAAGAGATCAGACGCGTTGCTGAAGAAGTCGTTGAGGAAGGTGAAGGCATCCGAGAATTCTGCGCTGCTCATGCGATGTGCTCCTGTCGAAGATACGGTCCAGAGGATTGCCGCCACGTGAGTGGCTGCTGGCGATAAGAGTAGAGGCCTTCCGTTACTTCCGCGACACCAAATGTGTCCGGGACGTTACATTTCGACCCCTTCGGGGCGCGGACATACACACAGGTAACACCCACCGGCAGTGATCAAACTGTCACCTAAGGACGATTTATTGACGTATTCCGAACATCGTTCCCGATAGCAGCTACCGCACAGCATCAAACCTGTAGGGCGACCATAAGATTGGCAAGCCTTACTTAACAGGATGGGTGTTGCTCCCGATAGAGGGCGTACCAGCAGATTGGCCAAATCCCCCGCGGCAATGTAGCCACGCGAGCTTAGTGCGGGCGCAAACATTCAGCCACAGTTCGAGTTAGCGAGATCTTTACGCCGAAAACGACCGGCCCGACGGCCCGCGGGACCGTACCTATCGGTCATCATGGTGACGCTATTCACACTGATTTGAGGAACTCCCGGCACCGATAACAACCGGCTCTCGACACCGATTGGACGTTCGAGGGCACAGTGGAGTTCATGAACCTCACAAAGAAGAAGTCCTGGAGTGAGCTGTCACCCGCGCAACGCCGCGTCGTCGCCGTGCTCGCAACGATTCAGTCCCTGTTGGCGATCGCCGCGTGGACAGACCTGGCGCGACGCCCTGCCGATACGGTCAACGGCAGCAAGAAGAAGTGGGCGGCGATCATCTTCGTCAACTTCTTCGGGCCACTCACCTACTTCCGCCGAGGCCGGATTCAGTCGAAGTAGTCCCAGAACTGCAGCCACTTCACCGACGCGAAGAGCGTCAGAGTCACTGCGTACACCGCAATTACCGCCGCGACGCCGCGCCAGTTGGTGCGGGGAACGGCGCCGTCGACCGGGTCCAGCCAATGACGGAACCATCTCGTGACCGTCGGCATCAGGAACCACGTCATGGCGCCGACGCTGACTATCTGGCTCAACCACATCGACAGCCACGGCGGCGCTCCGATCCCGTCGAGCAGCGGCCCGAGAAACCTCGACAGCGTCATCACCGTGGGATAGAGGACGAGCAGGATGATCATCGCCGTCTTCCAATTCGGCGTCGCGCGAGTCTGCCCGTTCTCCGTGCGCAGAATGGTGCCGAACGGTGTCGACCGCGTGGTCTCGGTGAAGTCCTCGGCCAACTCGGCCCGCAGTTTGGGTAGTGCTGCGGCCCTCTCGGGCGACGCCATCCACACCGCCAACTGCTGCTCTGTCCGAAACCGAAGGACGGACTTCCACTGGGTGGAGTCGGTGACCGACCGCAACAACATCACCGACTCGTAGCCGGAGAATCGCGAACTGAGATCGATGAGGTGTCGTTGCGTTCGCAGAAACTCGTTCTCCTTACCCACGACGACGGCGTGGTCGTACACACCGATACCGGGCGGCGGCAGCACGCCGTCGATCAGAACGAGATCACTCGTCTGCGCCAGAATTCCCGTTGCAGCAGCTGATCTTTCGAGATCGCGGCGATCAGTCGACTCCAGCCAACGATGAAGATCGTCGGCACTGTCGAAAGTGACGGACACGCCGTGCGACACCGGTTCCGGTTGATCACTGATGCCACAGCTCAGGTAGCCGTCGAATCGACCGGCGGTCTCAGCCGCACGCTCGACCCACGCCCGGAATCCCGAACTCGTTCGGTGGTACCCGGTGATGGCAGTTGCGGACACGTCAGCCCGATATCCGGCGCCCTTGCACGTACACGTGCGCAATCGCGGGCTCGCGCATCGCCATCAGGAGCCCGAAGAGCGTCTGGTCGCGGGCGAGTATCGGATCATCCGAACGCGTTCCGTAGTTGACGAGCCCGGCGAGCGGCGGCCACCCGGACGGATCGATCACCAGGAAGTCGGCCTCTTTGCCCTCGTCGAAGTTGCCGATCCGGTTCTCCATGTCCAGCGCGCGAGCACCGGCGAGTGTTCCGGTGAACAGCAGTTCGGCAGGGTGCATCGACACTCCGCCGTCGCCGGCTTCGGAGATGTGAACCTTGAAGGCGTCGCCGAGGACTCGGGTGAGCAGGCACTCGTCGCCGCCACCGAAGTCCGATCCGATCGCGATGTTGACCCCTGACGCAACGGTTCGTTTCCACGGCATGGTGCCGGAGCCGAGAAACTGCTGGGAAGTAGGGCAATGTGCGATGGAGGTTCCGGTCTCCGCCATTCGTGCGAGTTCGGAGTCCTGGCAGTGCACCGAGTGCGCGAGTATCGCGCGTGGACCCAGGAAGCTCTTTCCGCCGACCTGTGAGCCCGGGAGGAACTTGCCGTCGTACGTGTCGAGATAGGTCTCGACCTCGTACTCGGCGAGTGTGGTCGCCACCTCGCCGGTTCCGGGCCGATTGTTCTCGTTGAGATGACTGTGGAAGTAGACGCCCCGGCCACGGACGGAGTCGTACAACTCCCCCAAGTCCTTCAGCGTCCGTGTTGTCACCGCGAGAGAGAAGCGGGGAACCACTGCGACGTGAATGAGCGCAGTGTTCACGTCGCCGGTGTCGGCCGCGTGCCACTTGTCGATCTCCTCGCGGGTGAGTCTGATCGCGTCCTCTTCCGAGGTGATCAGCGCGGCAGCGGAGGCCGGGCCGGTGGTCTGAATCCCACGTCCGCTGACCACTCGAAGGCCGCGTTTCAGAGTTTCCGAGAACAGGGCGTCCTGCGCGTCCGGGAAGGCCGATCCGAACACCATCGCGGCCGTGGTTCCCGTGGCGACTCGGCGAGCGCAGAAGGCCTCGGCAGCGTGCTGGGCGAATTCCGGATCAGCGAATCTCGATTCGGAGGGAAAGACGCACAGGTCGAGCCACTCGAGGAGTTGGCCGCCGCCGTAGGCGTCGCCTGCGTAGGTCTGCGGGAAATGAATGTGTGCATCGACGAATCCGGGCAGCAGGAAACCCGGTCGGTGGTCGTGAATTTCGCCGCCCGCGAGGTCTCCGGGGAGCGATTCGAATTCTCCGCAGTAGACGATCGTTCCGGCATCGTCGATCGCCAAGACGCCGTCGGGGATCGAGACGAGCGACTGCGCCGCATCCTCAACCGTCGGACGACCGGAAATGTGGAAGACATGGCCTCGATGAAGGTGCGTCACTTACTGAGCAAAGCACAAAACTACCCGGCGCCGCGCGGCGAATGCTGTCCTTTTTGTCAGATATTGGGATCAAGCAAGAGTTGCATGCCAAACAAGAGCCGCAGCCAGTGCACCTGCACCATTCAACGACCAATGCAGAGCAATCGGCGCAATCAGGCTGCCGCTGCGATGACGAAGCCAGGTGAACACGAGACCGGCCGCAGCGGTGGCGAGAACAGCTCCGAGGATGCCGGCGACCTGGCCGACGACTCCGGTACCGAGAAAGCCGGACAGCCCTTCGTTACCACTGGTCAAACCCATCGACGACGCGATGTGCCACAGTCCGAACATCAGAGAACCGGCAGCGGCGACGCCGCGGAATCCACTGACCCGGTTCAACGTGCCGTGCAGGACGCCACGGAAAGCCAACTCTTCGGGAATGACGGTCTGCAGCGGGATCACGATCATCGACGCGATGATCGCGCCGGAAATAGTGGCGTAGCGATCCGCCATGAAGAAAGGACGTGTGAGCGGAAGCAACGCGCCGACGGCGACAACCGTCAGGACCAGGCCGACGGCAGCAAGCGCGTACTTCGAACCTCGCCGCAGGTCACGAGGGGACAGCCCCAATTCCGCCCAACCCATTCCCCGGCGCTTAGTGAGCGCCAACAGGACGAGAGCAGAGATGGGTACCGTCGCGATGCTTGCCCAGGCGGTGGTGAAATGCGCGATCAGATTGGTTCCCACCAGCACCACGATCACAACAGCGATATCCACGTATGCATGCATCCGCGGAAAACGAGGAGCGGTCGCTTCGATCTCCACTGGGCCGCCGCTCGTTAGCTGAAAGTTCACTTTGTCCACTGTACCGGCGCACGAGAACTGCCCGCCACTGTTTGCGAACACGCTCACAGTGACGGGCAGGTCCCGAAACAGCTCTGATCAGGCGCCGAGCGTGCTCGCAAACTTCGGAACGGCGTTGTCGATTGCGTAGGTCAACCCCGGTACCGAGCCACTCGAGAACGCATTGACGAGTGCCGGGTCATCGAGGATCAACAGATGTCCCTCCTGAGCCGACGGGATTGCGCGCAGTAGCGGATCGTTCGCAAACGCACTGCTGTCGAGGAAGATCGGAAACAGCACCGTGAGATCCGCGTCGAACAGGTTCAGGTTCTCGTTGGCGACCGGGATGTAGAAGTTTCCGGTGGCTTTTTCGGTGATCGCCGTCGGGATCGTGAAGCCGAGGCGGGTCATGAAGTCTGCGCGTGCGTCGCCGGGTACGTAGGCGCCGTAGCCGTCGGAACTGTAGGCGCCGACCGCCGCGGTCTTGCCCGCGAAGTTCGGATTGGCGGCAATCGCGGCCTCGAACTTGGCGTCGAGGCCGTCGAGTAGCGCCTTGCCTTCCGATTCTTTGCCGAGTGCCTTGGCGACGAGTTCGGTCTGCTGCTCGACCGTCGTCCCGTAGGCCGTGGCGAGACCCGGCGGCGGCCCGACCGTCGGTGCGATGGCACTGAGCTTGTCGTAGGTGGCCTGCGTGTTGTCGCTTCGCGTCCACAGAATGAGGTCCGGTTCGAGCGCGATGACGTCTTCGACGCTCAAGTCCATCGTTCCGAGGATCTTCGGGTCGGTGGCGAACTCGTCCGCAATCCACGGTCCGACGCCCTTGCCGCCGAACGCCATCCAGTCCGCGACGCCCACTGGTTGAGTGCCCAGAGCGAGTGCCGTCTCGGCATCCGACCAACCAAGCGCGACGACGCGCTCCGGGTTGGCCGGGACCTCGACGTCACCGAACATGGTCGAGACGGTTGCTCCCGCCTCCGCGGGTGCGTCAGCGCTGTCGCTGCTGCAGCCGGCAAGTCCGGCGACGGCGAGCGAGGCCGCCAAGGCGGTGACTGCAATCTTCATTCGAGAGACTTTGATTCGCATGGTTACCAGCACTCCTCCAACGCTCCAGCGAGAATTAGGGAAGGCTAGCATCAGTAACGAAGGCTGTCGCCCATCGGCCAGATCGTGTTCAGGACGCGTCTGCGGCCCGTTCGAGCTCCGCGATGTCGATCTTCTTCATCTTCATCATCGCGTCCGTGGCGCGTTGCGCCTTGGCCCGATCCGGATCCTTCATCAGTTCGAGAAGACGATTCGGGACTACCTGCCAGGACAATCCGAACTTGTCCTTGGCCCATCCGCACGGGCCCTCTTCCCCACCCTCGGTCAGCCTAGACCAGTAGTGATCGACCTCAGCCTGATCGACGCACGGAATCTCGAAAGACACTGCTTCCGAGAACGTGAACATCGGCCCGCCGTTCAATCCGGTGAATCGCTGACCGCCGAGCTCGAAGCTGACGGTCATCACCGATCCCGCAGGCATTCCGGAAGGCGATCCCTCGACGTACCGTTCGATTCCCAGGATCTGCCCGGAACCGAACACCGAGATGTAGAAGTTCGCTGCTTCTTCTGCTTGGTTGTCGAACCACAAACAGGGAGTGATGGAAGGCATGTTCTGTCCTTGTCGACGAGGTTACGAATCAGGTGTACAGGGTTATAGACCCGGCCCGAAGCGGAAACTCATCGCAAGGAATTACTCAAGCCGACAACGCAGAGTCGAGCATCGGCCAGGAGCGAACGAGTTCGTCGCGCCAGTACGGCCAACCGTGCGTCCCCACCGGTTGAGCGCTGCGGGTGACATCGACTCCGCGATCGCGCAACACCTGCGTGATCTGGTCGGTGCACAGGTTCGATCCCAGTTCCATGACCCCGCCAACGACCAATACCCGGCCCAGGGCAGGAGTATCGAGAGTTTCGTGCGGACCTGGTAGTCCCGATCCCGAGGCGAGATACACCTTGGTGCCGCGCAGCTTGTCGGCATTGGCGAAGATGTCGTGCTCTTGCCAAGCCTCACTGCCGGCCGGACCCCACATCTGCTCCGAACGGGCATTTCCGTTGATCACCACAAGATCGGTCAACGCCTTGCCGAATCCCCCGACAGTTGTGTAGCAGCCGCTGTAGCCGGCGACCGCGTCGTACAACCCGGCTGAGCGCTGGGCCAGGATCAGCGCGGCTTCTGCGCCCATCGAAATCCCGCCGATTGCGTTGTGCCCGTTGGTGGCGAACCTCGTGTCGATCAGTGGGGGAAGCTCTTTCGTCAGGAACGTCTCCCACTTCAGACGACCGAATTTCGGGTGGTCTTCCTGCCAATCGGTGTACATGGTGCCGGTTCCACCGATGGGGAGTACGACGTTCACGTTTCTGTCGGCAAAGAACGGGACGATATCGCCGTTAGCCGGAGCCAGCCAGTTGTTCTCTTCGATCTGCCCGGAATTGCCGTCCAGGAGATACAGCGTCCCGCGCGGTTCCGAGCGGTCGGCAGGAAGCAGCACTTTCACCTGCATGGTGCGCCCCATGGCGGGACTCGCGACGTCGAGAAGAACCAAGCGCGAAGACAGTTCGGTGACACTCGTTATCTTCGGGGTCTCGTCGGCGAGCACGGTCGAGGGCAACGCAAGTAGTGAAATCAAGGCGAGCGCGCCGACGAGAACGACGCTTCGAAGGCTTGCTCGATGGGGCCTCACACGCCGAGCGACGCGGCGATCATCGGCCACGAGTCGTGTAAGTCGTCTTCCCAGTATCCCCATGAATGCGTTCCTGCCGGCTTGAAGTTGTAGCGAATGTTGTTCATACCCAATGCGTTCGTCCTGTCCGCAAGCTGGGTGGTGCAGTAGTGAGTTGCCGCTTCGATTCCGCCACCGAGAACAAGCTGCAACGCCAAATCTGTGACGTCGTTGTCGATCCGCGGATCGGCAAGTGTGTCGTACGGACCCGGAATTCCGGTTGCGGTTGTGATGTACATCGGGATTCGAGGTAGCTTGTCCGCGTTGACAACCGGATCGTGAGCCGGCCAACCCGGACCATCGTACGGACCCCACATGTTTTCCGCGTCACCCCCACCGACGGCGACCACGAGTTTCACGAAGTCCTGCCCGATGCCCGGACTCGTCATCGCGCACCCGCTGAAGGACCCGACACTCTTGTACAGCGCGGGCGCCGCCATAGCCAGATCCAGTACCGACGTGCCTGCCATCGACAGGCCTGCCAGTGCGTTCTCGCCGGTCGTCCCGAACGTCGAATCAATGACTGGCGGTAGTTCTTCCGTCAGGAACGTGGTCCACATGTTGACCCCGTTGTTGTTGCCGGATTTCGCGAGGCCGGGGTCCGGCCGCTCCCAATCGGTGTAATAGCTGAATGCTCCACCGAGAGGGGTGACCACGTTGACGTGCTTGTCCGCGAAGAACTTCGGTGCGTCGGTCCGCACCGACCACGTCGCGTCGTCTTTTCCTCCGTCTACTCCGTTGAGTAGGTAGAGCGTCGGAGCAGGCGTCGAAGTATCAGCCGGCCGCAAGACCTGCAACGGAATGTCGCGCCCCATCGACGGTGAGTACACCGAGATGTCGACCAGCCTGCTGTCCGCCGACTGAGCGTGACCTGGCGCTGTGAGGAACTGGAGCCCACATACTGCCGTGGCCAACGCCACGAAGACACGGAAAACCGTTCGTAACGCACGAGTCTCGATCATCCGGGTCACTCTCTTCGGCAGCGGAACCTTTCGAACGGTACCGCCTGAAACAGGCAAACCCGACGTGATCGGAAAAACTCGATCCGGTCGACACGGAAAGGCTCACGCACCGAGTGCGTGAGCCTTTCTCGTCAGACGAAGCTTACTTAGGCTTAACCGTGCCGCCGCTGAGCTCGGTCAGCGAATTGAAGAATGCGGTGCCGACGTTGTTGACAGCCGTGATGACGTTCCCCACGATTTCGAAGGATCCCATGAAAACTCCTACAGTTGTTTAGGTCTCGGTCACCCGAGCGGAATTTTGAGGTCGAACGGTCCGATTCCGGCGAGCGGGATCAGAGGAGCGGCTTGAGGCTGCCCGTGTTCGCCTGAACCGAACCGATGAAGGTTTCGAACAACTGGTCGCCGGCACCAAGCGAGCCCATGCCCTTGAGTGCAAGTTCGACGATCGACATCAGTGAACCCATGTGAATCTCCTAGAGAAGTCAGAGGTCAGCTGCCAAAAAGCACCCGACAGTGCTGTGACAGCTGCGTCACATCTGTAATGTATCCGTGACGTGGGTAACAGTAATCATACGAACGACCAGTTGGCAAAGGATTCCGACAATGGGGTCATTATTTCGACTAATAAGGTCTGCTACTGAAAAAATTCCGGCCAATCGGTCGAATTTGACCAATTCTGTCGCCGCATTGATCAACCGCCCCAAATCCTGCGGTTACCCACCAGTAAACTGAAATCATGTCTAGCGCAACCTCACTCACGCAGGTAGCTAATTTCCGGTGGCACCGCCATCAACTCGACCGAGCGGTTGTCGGTGACGCCGATCACAGCGATTGCAGCATTCTCGATCTCGGGATTCAGAACACCGGACCTGACGGAGCCGCCTGGGCCCTGCGGATCCGCGGCGTCCGCGTCGACGCCACTGAGCTCGCTCTTGCCTGGACGTTGCGCGGAGCTCCCCACTATTACCGTCGGGGCGACCTGCCTGCCGTCGCCGTGGCCACGTCGCCGTTCAGCGAAGCCGATGCAGCCAAGCGCATTTACGACGCCAATCGGCCCCTGAAGGCCGCCGGCATCCCGACGCTGACTGCCCTGCAAACAGTTGCTGCTGCGATGCGGGACATCGTCTCGAAACCAACCGTCAAGGGCGAGATGTCCGCGCAATTGACCACGCGGGTCACCGAGCCCTATCTGAGATTCTGCCGCCCGTGCAATGCCACTCATCTGTACGAGATGCCGTTCCGGCTCGCGGCACTCCAGGCAGGCCTCGAGCTACAGCCGAACACATCTCCCCCAGTGCTCGAACGCATTCCGGGTTGGCGCCGACGCCCATTCAGCGCCACGGGCGCAGACGCAGATTCCCGCTTCGACGTGATCCGGGGTTATCTGCGGTTCTACGGCCCCGCGACTCCTGCTCACGTCGCGTCGTTTCTCGATGCTCCGGTCAGGGACGTCAAAGCCCACTGGCCAGTCGATGCCGAGGAGATCGAGGTGAACGGCGAGAAGCGGTGGATTCTCGAACAGGACCGCGAAGACTTGTTCGGCTCCCCCACCGATTCGAGAACGCGCTTGCTCGGGCCTTTCGATCCGTATGTACAGCTCAAGGATCGGGAGACCCTGGTTCCCGATCCGACCGCCCAGAAGACGGTGTGGCCGACCCTCGGGCGACCGGGCACGGTGGTGGTCGGTGGCACGATCACCGGATTGTGGCGACCACGAGCATCCGGAAAGAAGCTGAAGGTCGCGATCACCCCGTGGGGAACGTGGTCACGATCGGCCCGCGCAGCAGTGGCCCAGCAGGCCGAAATACTTGCCGAATTTCGCGGCGTCGAACTCTCCGAACTGGTCGAAGTATCTTGATCGAGCCAGTGGCATCCGGATAATTCCAGCTCACACCCGCCCCGATTCGGAGAAGGAAACCCCCAACGATAACCTGAATGCGACCTTCGCACGCACCCTTGTTCAGGAGAGATGATGGCCGACTTCCTCTATGAGGACCTGTTGCCGATCGGTGATGACACCACCGAGTACCGATTGCTCACCACCGAAGGGGTGTCGACAGTCGAGGGACCGGACGGCCGCACCTTCCTGCAGGTCGAGCCGGAAGCGATGCGCTTGCTGACCGAAACGGCGCTGCACGACATCTCTCATTACCTGCGCACGGATCACCTGACGCAGCTCGCGAGCATCCTCGACGATCCCGAAGCGTCGAACAACGACAAGTTCGTCGCGCTCGACCTGCTCAAGAACGCCAATATCGCCGCTGCCGGCGTTCTGCCGATGTGCCAGGACACCGGAACCGCCATCGTCATGGGCAAGCGTGGACAGCACGTACTCACCCCCGGCGACGACGAGAAGTCCATTGCCCGCGGTGTCTACGACGCCTACACGCGTCTGAACCTGCGCTACTCGCAGAACGCCCCCATCACGATGTGGGACGAGAAGAACACCGGCAACAACTTGCCCGCGCAGATCGAGCTGTACGCCGATACTGCTGCCGGACATGAGAACTCGTACAAGTTCCTCTTCATGGCCAAGGGCGGCGGAAGCGCCAACAAGTCCTACCTGTACCAGGAAACCAAAGCGATCCTGAACCCCGACTCGATGATGCAGTTCCTCGAGGCGAAGATCCGCTCACTCGGCACCGCGGCCTGCCCGCCCTACCACCTCGCGATCGTCGTCGGCGGTACCTCGGCCGAGTTCGCGATGAAGACGGCCAAGTACGCGTCCGCGCACTACCTCGACGAATTGCCCACCGAAGGCGCCATCACGGGCCGCGGCTTCCGCGATCACGAACTCGAGAAGAAGGTCTTCGAGCTCACGCAGAAGATCGGCATCGGCGCACAGTTCGGCGGTAAGTACTTCTGCCACGACGTCCGCGTCGTTCGACTCCCCCGCCACGGCGCTTCGTTGCCCGTCGCCATTGCGGTGTCCTGCTCGGCAGATCGACAGGCGAAGGCCAAGATCACCCCGGAGGGCGTGTTCCTGGAACAGCTCGAATTCAACCCGGGCCGTTTCCTGCCCGAGGTCACGGACGCTCAGCTCGACGAAGAGACGGATGGCATTTCGGGTACCGGCAAGGGCGCTGCGGTCAAGATCGATCTGACCAAGCCGATGTCGGAGATCCTGGCCGAGCTCTCCAAGCACCCGGTGAAGACTCGTCTCTCCTTGACCGGTCCGCTCGTCGTGGCACGCGACATCGCGCACGCCAAGATCAAAGAGCGTCTCGACGCAGGCGAAGAGATGCCGCAGTATCTCAAGGATCACCCGGTGTACTACGCCGGCCCCGCCAAGACGCCCGACGGCATGGCGTCCGGTTCCTTCGGCCCGACCACGGCCGGCCGTATGGACTCGTACGTCGAGCAGTTCCAGGCCGCCGGTGGCTCGATGATCATGCTGGCCAAGGGAAACCGCTCCAAGCAGGTCACCGACGCCTGCAACTCGCACGGCGGTTTCTACCTCGGATCCATCGGTGGACCGGCCGCTCGCCTGGCGCTCGACTGCATCAAGAAGGTCGACATCCTCGAGTACGCCGAACTCGGGATGGAAGCCGTCTGGAAGATCGACGTCGAGGACTTCCCCGCCTTCATCGTCGTCGACGACAAGGGCAACGACTTCTTTGCGCACACCGGTGAAGTGACCCTGACGATCGGCAAGCGTCCAGGCCTGTAGACACGTCAACAGCAAAGAGCCCCGGCGAGTTTCGATCGCCGGGGCTCTTTTGTGTCTTTGTCAGGTCCAGAGCGCGGCCACGAAGACGGTCACGATCGACAACCCGCCGACGACGTGTACCAGATTCGGATTGGGCTGGCCCTTCTTCTGCTTCGCCCGGGTGATCTCGGCAAGCGCCACGATGACCAGCGAAAGCACCAGCTTCACAGCGATCTTCGCGTGAATGTAGTTCTTGTCCAGGGCGCCTTCGCCCAACCCGACGATGATCAGGCCGGACACGAACTGCATCCTGGCACCCCACACCATGACCTGGGTGATCGAAGGAGCCTTGAGGACGGTGAAGTAGCTACCGACCAGGGCAGCCATGCCGAGTAGGTGAATCACTACAAAGACGTTGTATAGAACAGACATACAAGCACTTTAACTTGTACCTTGTTCTGGCCGAACGGAACTGCGACTTCTCTCAGAGAATTCCGGCTTCGGATGCGGCGGAACGATATTTCGCTGCCAAGGTGTCCACCGTCTCGTGTGCGTTGAGACCACTGGGATTGGGCACGATCCACAGTTTTGCCCCCTCGAAATCACGGTCCTGACGCCCGGCCTTCGCCTTCTTGTCACCGAAAGCTGTTCGATAGGCGGTGATCCCGGCGAAGGCAACGACTACTGGATTGGTTGCGCGCACGATGTTTCGGACCCGAACTCCGCCAGTTGCGAGTTCCTCCGACGTCAATTCATCGGCGCGCGCAGTTGCCCGCACCGCCAAATTGGTGATGCCCACTCCCCGATCGATCAGATGCTGTGTGTCAGCGTCCGACATACCCGCGGAAGGATCGATCGGACGCTCGATGATGCCTGCCCTCAGCAGTGCCGGGTAGAACCGATTACCCGGCCTGGCGAAATGCGCGCCGGTCGCCGCCGTCCACAGTCCCGGATTGATACCGACGAACAACAGACGACAATTCGGCCCGATCAGATCGTCGATCTCGGCGTCTCGGAACGATTCCAGTTCGGCACGCGTGAATCCCATGCTGCCAGTACATCAGGCCGTCACGACAGTGCTTCGCGCACCTCGTCGATCGCGTCATGCATCATCTGCTCGTACACATCGATGTCCGGGATCGAGACCGGACTGCTGGTGATGCTGATCGTCACAGTGTCCCCGATCCCGTGTACGCCGTGGGTCAACGACATGACCGGCGACAAACTCGGGAAGCCCGCTGTGAACCGAACGACGCCGCCTCCGAGCACCAGATCCGCGTCACCGCGCGCGACACTCGACACCACGGTGTTTCCAGTGACCTCGTCGGGTACTGCCGTGAAATCGTATTGCTGCACGCCCCAACGGACCAGCGGGCCGGGAACCGCGTTCAGCGCGAGATCCGACGCTGCGCTGGATGGATGGGACGCACGTGCGCGACGCTCGTCCATCGACTCCTTGATCAGTTGGGCTCGCTCACGAAGATCATCGACTTCCGGGAACAGTCCGACACCTGCATTGCGGAAGTGATTGCGCGCCGTGGGTGTACCTGCCTTGGCGATGGTCACCTCAGCTCCCAATTCGGGCGGTACCGAGCCGTCTCGCTCGGTGAGGTAGTTCGCCATCGCTACCGAGATGGCTGTCATCGCTCCGACTGTGACGGATACGCCGTCGCCACGGAAATCTGCGCTGTCCCGCACGACCATGCGCACCAGTCGGTGCGGTCCGGGAGGGATGTTCGAGCGCACCTTGGGACGGCTCGCCGCCTGCGGCGCAACAACTCCCGATTCGGTGTCCGCCTGCAGCTGTAACTGCGCTCGGTGCCCCGCCCGGCCGTCGCGGAACAGCGAAACGAGTTGGCCCGGAAGGCGCAGGGCGGCGCGGCCCAAAATCTCGGCTGATCCGCTACGCCGCACGTCCGTCTTCTGCTTCGCGGGCGGTTGCGGCGAGAACAGTTGGCGAGCAATCGCCGACGCGCGTTTGCCGTCCGCCAGAGAATGAGCGACCTGCAGAACTGCGATCAGCGCCGGGCCACTGCAGCGCGGCACGCCGGTGACGCCGTGAAACAGGTGCAGCGTCCACGGGGACTCGCGCGGGTCGACGTGGTTCTCGAGTAGTTTCTCGATTCCGTGAATGCACGAGAGCCACGAGTTTTCGGGCAGCTCATGCACTCTCACCAAGGAGGCGTCGACCGGCATAGGCTCCCAGAGCGGATAGTCGAGGTGCCACGGTGATTCACGAATCCGAACATTGAGATCCGGAATGAGCGACGCTCTTTCCACCACCGAGCGTCGTAGCTCGTCCATGTGCTGGCTCTGCCCGTCGAAACAGTAGAGCAGCAGCTGATCGTTCGGGATCTTCTCCGAAATCCAGAAGGTTTGGGCATCGGTGGGCGTCATCCGTAACACCGGGAGACGGTACCACCGGCTTGTCAGCTCTTTTCTGCAGCAGCTTTCAGCTGGGACAGGCCCTTCTCGAAATCCTTTCCGGCAAGCTTGTCCATGCTGAAGATGAAACCGAAGATCTTGAAGAACAGATTCTTCTTTCCGGTCATCTTCCACGTCACCTGAACTTCACCGGAATTCGGCGAGATGAGAAACGTGGTGACGTTCTGCGCCTTGAACGGCTTGAGGAAGGCCAGGTCCAAAACTACTCGTTCATTCGGGACGGATTCGGTGATCACCATCGAACCGGAGCCCGCCTTCTTGTTTCCCGCCCAGGCGTACGAAGCCCCGACGCCCGCGTCAGGACCCGCGTACGTACGCTGCATCGCCGGGTCGAGACCTTCCCACGGCGACCACTGAGTCCACTGATGGAAATCGTTGATCAACGCGAAGACGACCGGTGCTTCTGCCTTGACGATCGTCGTACGTTCTACCAGGAATTCGTCGGAATTCTGCGAAGCCATCGTCGATCTCCAATTCTCGGGCGTGACAAGTGTTCGGAATTATCCACGGTCGACGAGATCGGAGCGAGTCGACACTCAGTCCCGCAGGCACAGGCAGAAAAAGTGACCGACCGGGTCGCGGTACACGCGGAAAGTCTGATGCTCCGGAATGTCGGTCACCCGCTGCGCTCCAAGGTTCGTCACCCAAGCCTCGGCGGGGTCGAGAGAATCCACGAACAGATCCAGATGGATCCCGACACCGGAGGTCGGCCAGTCCACCGGAACGAAATCCGGAGCGAGCTGAAACGCGAGCCGTTCCCCGCCGGGTCCTTCGATCACGTGCCAATCATCCTCGTCGCGAACACTTTTCCACTCGAGGACCTGGACGTAGAAGCTGGCCAATGCGGCCGGATCCGGGCAGTCCAGGACTGTGTAGTCCATACCGATGTTCGGGCGCGTCACTGTGCCTTCTTCTCCTGAACTTTCTTACGCACGAACAACAACGGAAGAACCAGCGTCGCAACGGCGGTTACCAGCCACACGACGACGGTTCCCAGAATCCACGTCGAGACACCGGAGATCGACAGATTGGAGAAGAGCGACGCCACCAACAGCGCGACAAATGTCGACACCAATCCGATTCCGCCGAGAAATGCCGGTGCATGGCGCTTTGCCACCGTGGCGATGAACGGCGCCAGGACCGACTGCGCAATCGCAAAGATCACGACCGCAACGATGAATCCGGATGTGGGCGCCGAGAAGCCCGAAAGAATCAACGACGCAACTAGAAGCCCGACAGCGGCAGAACCCAGGAAGATCGCGGCGCGAATCAGGAAGCTGATCATTTGTTGATCCTATATGTCGGATATCAAGGAGAACAGATATTCACAATCCCAGAGATTCCTGCACCTCTCGCAATGTCCGGGCAGAAGATCGGAGCCCCGAAGCCTCCTTTTCCGATAGCGGCACTTCGAGGACTCGGCCGGCACCAGCACGACCAACCATCGTGGGAAGGGACAGGCAAACGTGCTCGAGTCCGTGGACGCCGCTCTGCAAAGTCGACACCGGCAGAACCCGTTGTTCGTCCCGCAACACGACTTCCGCGATGAATGCGCTCGACAATCCGATGGCGAGGTTGGTCGCGCCCTTACCCTCGATGATCTCGTAAGCACTCTCGACTACAGACTTCGCTACTTTCGCGCGTAGGTCGGGGCCGAGGACGCCACCCGACGGTCCCACGAACGAGGTTGCCGGCAATCCGCCGATGGTTGCGCTCGACCAGAGCGGAATCTCGGAATCCCCGTGCTCGCCCACGATGAAGGCATGAACGTTCTCCACCGCGACTCCGAGTTCGGTAGCCAGCAGGAATCGCAATCGGGCCGTGTCCAGCACGGTCCCAGATCCGAAAATTCGGCCGCGGTACGACGGTCCCGCGGCCTGGATCGCTGCGTAGGTCGCCACGTCGACCGGGTTGGTGACGAAGAGAAGGACCGCGTCCGGTGACACCGCCAACAGTTGTTCGGTCAGTGTCTGCGCGATCTTGACGTTCACCGCGGCAAGTTCGAGCCGCGACTGACCGGGATGCTGTTTGGCACCCGCGGTGACGACGACCAAGTCGGATCCCGCGGTGACCGAGATGTCATCGCCTCCGTCGACAGTGCACGGCGGTGTGAACTGGGTGCCGTGGTTGAGATCGAGAACTTCGGCCCGGACCTTTGCGCTGTTGGTGTCGTAGAGGGCGAGCGCGTCGGCCGATCCGCGTATCAGGCACGCATACGCAATTGCGGTGCCGACGCTTCCCGCACCGACAACGGACACTTTTCGTCTGGATGAACGATTCGGCGTCGTCATGGGTAAATGGTGCTCGCTCGATAACGATTTCGCAGTACAACGGATTGCCAGTCTCTTCTCAGGGTTTGGATGCAGACCTCTCAGAATCGACGTGGATGATCGCTGACATGGCTGAGGTAACCGTTCTTGCAGTTGGCGGCACCGGCGAATCCCACGTCGGCGACCACGGCGCCCGTGTGCGCGGACTCCTCAGTGCCGTCACCGACGAACTCGACAGTCGATTCGATTCTCGCTGGGTCGCTTATCCCGCATCGTACGGTCCGGTCGCCGACGGCGGCCTGAGCTTTCGGCACAGCACAGCGATGGGTGTGAAAGCCCTCACCGCCGAAATCGCACAGACAGACGGCCCGGTCATGCTGATCGGATACTCACAGGGATGCACCGTGATCCGCTCGGCTCTTCCGACGCTGAACAGCGCCAACGTCATCGGAGTCGGACTGATCTCCGATCCTCAACAACCGGCGGGCGTGATCGTAGGTTGTGAGGGACACGGAGTTGCCGGCGACGGACCCGAGATCCAGCCGTGGATTCCGGTCAAGTGGATCGGGCACCCGCAGGACATGATCTGTAATGCCAGCGACGACAGCTACATTCGCGACATCGCAGACTTGACGCGCTGGATGTCCTTCTCGCAGGCACGCGTGTGGGCAGGAAAGGTTTGGGAACTACTTCGTAGCAATGCTTTCCAGAATGCGCAGAAGACTCGTTTCAGTCCCAAACAGTGGCGTACCGATCTACGACGCATTCGCACCGCGTTCCTCGAAGTACTTGGTTACCTGCCGACGAAGTTGAACCTGAACCGATTTCAGCTCAAGAACCCTCGCGGCGGTAGACACATCAGCTACGCGATCGAACCTCTCGACGAGAGCGGACTGACCGGGTGTGAGCTTCTGGCGTCGTGGATGAAGGTCCACGCGAGCGGCGTCGGGCAGCGCATTCACGCGGCCTGACCTTTACCGTTAGTTTACCTAACGAACCCCGGCGAGCCATTCGACGCCTCTACGTTCCTTTCATGCAACTGAGCAGAATATTGTCGTGCGCCGCCGTGACCGTCGCACTCCCCCTCACCGCCCTGGCGGCCCCGGCCGCCGCATCGCCAACCGGCAGTCTCGACTGGTCCGGTTCGTTCGGTAGTTCAGCGCCCCAGCCGGTTTCGACGTTCGACGTCCAAGCCCACCGCGGCGGGCTCGGCCTGTACACGGAAAGCAGCCTGGCCGCGTTCGCGAATGCCCTCGAAATGGGCGTCAGCACACTGGAGCTCGATACACAGATCACCGAGGACGGGATCGCTGTCGTCACGCACGATCGCAAGATCTCGAACAAGAAATGCCTCGACACCGAGCCCGCAACTGCGGGTGACCCGGAGTTCCCGTACGTCGGCAAATTCGTCAACACGCTGAGCCTGCAGCAGATCAAGACCATGGACTGCGGCACTCTCCCCCTTGCCGGATACCCTGAGCAGCAGAATGTTCCGGGAGCGAAAATGCAGACGCTCGAAGAAGTGCTTGCCCTGGTGAAGTCGTACAACGCACCCGGAATCAAGCTCAATATCGAGACCAAGGTGGAAGCGGGAGCGCCTCACGAGACCGCCCCGCGTGAGCAGTTCGTCTCTGTTGTCCTCGACACGATCCGGGCAGCCGGATTGTTGGACAGCGTCACCATTCAGAGCTTCGACTGGGGCTCGCTCATGCTCACCCGTCAACTCGCGCCGAGTGTCCCCGTCGTTGCGCTCACAAACGGCGACTTTCTCCAGGTAGGCAAGGACGGAGCGTCACCGTGGCTCGGCGGTCTGGACATCGATGATTTCGGTGGCGACGGCATCGCGGCGGTAGCAACCTTTGGTGCCTCCGCCTACTCCCCCGTCCAAGGAACTCCGCAGGGCGGAAAGGTCGGGGATCCCGGTTTCACCCTCTATCCGACAGCCGACATGATCGCGAGCGCACATGCGCGTGGCATGAAGGTCATCCCGTGGACCGTCGATGATCCCGCCACCATGCACGCCCTGATCGACCTCGGTGTCGACGGGATCATCACCGACTACCCCAATCGTCTCCGAGCCGTTCTGGCCGAGCGAGGCATGCCACTACCTGCACCTGCGGTCAAGAAGTAGCCTCCACCGCGCACCGAAGCAGGTACCTGAACAGGTACTACGGCCGATGTCCCCGGGGTCCCGTCGGCCGCATCCTGGACAGGTACTTGCTCGGGTGATCGGAGGTGAATTCTGATGATGTCTTTGAAGGATCAGTTGGACAACTGCGAATACCTACTTGCCGACGCGGAAATGGCCGGCGACTGGAATGCTGTCCGGCGATTCAGGGAATACCGGCTCAGGCTCGTTCGACAACTGTGCAGGCAAAGGGCCGCCGGCCTCTGCGCCTAGAGGCCCGACCTCAACCGTATCTGAGCTGGTCCCTCTGGGCGGTTACGATCCGCCGTCGCCCGAGTCACAGTCGGGTGCTCTCACCAATTGAGCTACAGAAGGTATGGCCCGCAGTGCTTTTCGACTGCGATCTTTCTCTGCCGAACCATACGGGCCCGCATCTCGTCCGCGCTACTGATTTTCGAGTAGACGATCTACACCGACCACCGCTGTGAGTTCGGTTCCGCGTCCCCGCGGGGACGTCCCCGTCGAGGCCACACCGAATCACCGCTGACCAGTAGTCGATGGGATGATGACCTGCGTGTCCATGTCCCCACCGCTGCCCGTCAAGAACGGGGTTGGCCCGACGCGCCTACGCATCCCGCTCTCTGGGCCGTGGGCGACGATCGCCGAGTACGTCGTAGCCAAGTTCGACCATCTGGACGCCGAGAACCTGTATCGGCGGTTCGACGACGGCGAGTTCGTTGATACCGACGGCCACTCGATCTGCCTGAACACAGAACTCAGCGCGCACCGGTTCGTCTGGTACTACCGTGAGTTGCCGGCGGAGGACCCGGTGCCGTTCCACGAGGAGATCCTGCACACCGACGACGATCTCGTCGTCATCGACAAGCCACATTTTCTCCCGACCACTCCGAGCGGGCGATACCTGCGTGAGTCGGCGCTCATCCGCCTGCGGGTTCGTCTCGACAACCCAGATCTGACCCCGATCCATCGACTCGACCGCGGCACCGCAGGGGTGGTGATGTTCTCGGCCCGCCCCGCGACGCGCGGCGCCTACCAGTCACTGTTCGAGAAGCGTCAGGTCACGAAGGTTTACGAGGCGGTGTCGGCGCGACCGACCCGGCGGGGCCGGGATGCACCAGCGCTCGACGTCCCTCTCGTTTACCGCAACCACATCGAAGCTCGACGCGGCGAGTTGCGAGTCGTCGTCGACGACAGCCGTGAACCCAACTCCGAGACCATGATCGAGGCGCGAGGGATGGGCGTGAGTGCCTCCGGACGTGCTGTGCTGCACACGGTTCTACGTCCGCAGTCCGGACGGATGCACCAGTTGCGGGTGCATTTGGCAGCTCTCGGCGCCGGGATCCTGGGCGACCGGCGATACCCCGACCTGCTTCCCGACGCCCCGGACGATCATTCTCTCCCACTCCAATTGCTCGCGAGGGAACTCGAATTCACCGACCCGCTGTCGGGGAAAGCGCGGCGGTTCGTCACCCGTCGGACGCTCAGCGAGATGCCCGTGGGGTGAGGACCAGAAGCCGCGGATTTAGACGTTGAAGCGGAACTCCACCACATCGCCGTCGGCCATGACGTATTCCTTGCCCTCCATGCGGACCTTGCCGGCAGCCTTGGCCGCGGCCATGGAACCGGCCTCGACGAGGTCGTCGAAGGACACGATTTCAGCCTTGATGAAGCCGCGCTCGAAGTCGGTGTGAATGACGCCGGCAGCCTGGGGCGCGGTGTCACCCTTGTGGATCGTCCAGGCGCGAGCTTCCTTCGGACCAGCCGTCAGGTAAGTCTGCAGTCCGAGGGTGTGGAAGCCGGTGCGCGCGAGAGCGTGCAGGCCGGGCTCGGTCTGACCGATCGAGTCGAGCATTTCCTGGCGATCTTCCTCGTCCAGCTCGAGCAGTTCCTGCTCGACCTTCGCGTCGAGGAACACGGCATCGGCAGGGGCGACGGAAGCGCGCAATTCCGCGATCTTCGCCTCGTCGGTGAGCACCGACTCGTCGGCGTTGAAGACGTACAGGAAGGGCTTGGTGGTGAGCAGGCTCAGCTCACGCAGCAACGAGAAATCGAGCTTGTCCTTGACGCTGAAGAGCGTCGTGCCCTCGTTGAGGAATGCCTGAGCCTTGAGTGCCTCGTCGTGGGCCGGCTTGAGCTCCTTGTTCTTGCGAGCTTCCTTGTCCAGACGCGGGAGAGCCTTCTCCAAGGTCTGCATGTCGGCGATCACGAGCTCGGTCTCGATGACCTCGATATCGGAGGCCGGGTCGACCTTGCCGTCGACGTGGATGACGTCGTCGTCGGCGAAGACGCGAACTACCTGGCAGATGGCGTCCGCTTCACGGATGTTGGCCAGGAACTTATTACCCAGGCCTGCGCCCTCGGACGCGCCCTTGACGATGCCGGCAATGTCGACGAACGACACGGTCGCAGGGAGGATGCGCTCGGAGCCGAAGATCTCGGCGAGCTTCTGCAGCCGCGGATCGGGCAGCTCGACCAGACCGACGTTGGGTTCGATGGTCGCGAACGGGTAGTTCGCTGCCAACACGTCGTTGTTGGTCAGTGCATTGAAAAGGGTGGACTTGCCGACGTTGGGCAGTCCGACGATTCCGAGGGTAAGGCTCACGGTCTGTGGATTCTACGGCCTCGCGGCGACGTGACGGGTACTCGCCCCACCGTCACGTCGCGGCAGGTGATCAGTTGTAGGTATACGAATCGACGGATGACACGATCGCAACCAGGAAGATGACGTAGAACGCGATGAACAGCACCCAGCAGATGACGGCTATGAGGAGCGAAATCTGCCCGAGCTTCTTCACCCGCTCGGACGCGTACTGCGCGCCCTGGTGATCGCCCATCGCCCACTTCGGGTAGATGTCGTGGAGATGGTTGAACGCGGCGAACGCGATAGGCCAGAAGAAGATGATCGACGCGACGGCCCATCCCGCGTTGGACTTCGGCGGACCGTACTGAGGCGCCGCGTACGTGGGAGCAGCGCTGTACTGCTGGGCTGCGCTGTACTGCTGACCGGTCGGATACTGCTGTCCGGCTGAGTACTGCGGGTCGGTTGGGTACTGCTGGCCCGTCGGATATTCCTGGCCTGCTGAATATTGCTGACCGGCTGAATACTGCTGGCCTGCCGGATACTGCTGTTCCTTCGGATACTGCTGTTCCTTCGGATACTGCTGCTCCTTCGGATCCTGCGGGTCGGTCGGATATTGCGGTTCGGTCATCATTCCCCCAAAGAGTCGGATTCGGTTCTCTATCGCAGAACCTAGTGGAGACTTACCGCTGCCGTGTCACAGTGAGCGCCTACGCTCTCGAGGTGACTCGGATGCTGATCGTGCTCTTGATATGGATAGTGGGTCTCGGCACCGCCGCGCTCGCAATTGTCGCCTCGCCCGGATGGTGGGTGATCGCTGTCGTCACACTCGCGCTGGCGGCCATGGGCACCTACGACCTCACTCAGAAGTCCCACAGCATCCTCCGTAACTATCCGGTCCTGGGGCACGCGCGATTCCTCCTCGAGAAAATTCGACCGGAGATCCAGCAGTACTTCGTCGAATCATCCACCGATGGAATGCCATTCGATCGCGAAACGCGAGATCTGGTTTACGAGCGGGCAAAAGGAACACTGGCGGAAGAGCCCTTCGGGACCGAGCGCGACGTCAATGCGATCGGCTACGAGTTCATGACGCATTCGATTCGCGCACGGACCGCCCCCGACACCGTTCCCCGAGTTCGCCTCGGCGGACGCGATTGCACGAAGCCGTACGACATCGCTCTCCTGAACGTCTCCGCGATGAGCTTCGGGTCGTTGTCCGCCAACGCAATCGAGGCCCTCAACGCCGGCGCAGCCAAAGGCGGCTTCGCTCACGACACGGGCGAAGGCGCGATCAGTCCGTATCACCGCAAACACGGCGGCGATCTGATCTGGGAAATCGCCTCGGGATACTTCGGATGCCGGACCGAGGACGGCCGATTCGATCCTGACCGTTTTGCCGAGCGCGCAGGCTCCGACCAGGTGAAGGCCATTTCGATCAAGCTCTCGCAAGGTGCGAAACCCGGGTTGGGTGGCGTGCTTCCCGGAGTCAAGGTCTCCCCCGAAATCGCCGAAACCCGCGGGGTACCCGTCGGCCAGACCGTGATTTCGCCACCCGCGCACACCGCGTTCAGCACCCCGGTCGAACTGGTCGATTTCATCGCGACCCTGCGAAAACTGTCGGGAGGCAAGCCGGTCGGGATGAAACTGTGTGTCGGCTCGCGTCGTGAATTCCTCGGAATCTGCAAGGCGATGATCGAACGCGGCATCACGCCCGACTTCATCATCGTGGACGGTTCCGAAGGCGGCACCGGCGCAGGTCCGGTGGAGTTCGAGGACCACATGGGCATGCCGTTGACCGAGGGCCTGATGCTGGTGCACAACGCTCTGGTGGGAACTGGTTTGCGCCCTCTCGTGAAAGTCGGCGCTTCCGGAAAGGTGGCGAGCGGTTCCGACATCGTCAAACGCATCATCCAGGGCGCAGACTTCACGATGGCGGCCCGCGCAATGATGTTCGCAGTGGGCTGTATTCAGGCCCAGATGTGCCACACCAACCGCTGCCCGGTCGGCGTTGCCACTCAGGATCCGGCACGCACCCGCGCACTCGACATCCCCGACAAGAGCGAGCGCGTCTACCGCTTCCAGAAGGCAACTGTCGCCAGCGCACAACAGATGATCGCGTCGATGGGCACCGATTCCTTCGACCAACTGCAACCGGGAATGCTCAACCGCCGCGTCGACGGTCTCACCACTCGCACCTATGCCGACCTGTTCGACTGGCTGATGCCGGGCGAACTGCTCGACTCCCCGCCGCAGGGCTGGCTCACCGATTGGATCGACGCCGACGCTCACCGATTCTGACGTCGGTCGACTCCCGCGTTTCAGATCGCGCGGATTCACCCTTCTGGTCCTACAGTGACAGATGGCCCGCTGTGACGGCGGCCACACGTGCACTAGTGGACGGAGTTCGACGATGAGCTTGACGACTGCGCCGGAACCAAATGTCGAGTACCTGAAAACCGATCCTGACCTGCCACCTGTCGGCGTCATCGACAAAACACCCATCTCCACGACTGCGCGCGTCGTCTTCCTTGTTCTCGGACTGGTCGGCGCGGGCGCCTGGTACATGATTGCGATCGTCCGCGGTGAACACATCAGTGCCGTCTGGTTCGTGTTGGCCGCAATCTGTACCTATCTGATCGCCTACCGCTTCTATGCGCGGTTGATCGAACGCAAAATCGTCAAGCCTCGCGACGACGTCGCAACTCCCGCCGAAATCATGGAGAACGGCGCCGACTACATGCCGACCGACCGTCGGGTGCTGTTCGGTCACCACTTCGCGGCAATCGCCGGTGCCGGTCCCCTGGTCGGACCCGTGTTGGCCGCGCAGATGGGATATCTTCCGGGAACGATCTGGATCATCGTCGGCGTCGTGTTCGCCGGGGCGGTGCAGGACTTCATGGTGCTGTGGATCTCGTCGAAGCGCCGCGGGCGCAGCCTCGGTCAGATGGCCCGCGAAGAACTCGGCCTCGTCGGCGGCGTCGCCGCACTGATCGGCGTGTTCGTCATCATGATCATCCTCATCGCGGTGCTCGGACTTGTGGTCGTCAATGCGCTCGCCGAGTCCCCGTGGGGAGTGTTCTCGATCGCGATGACCATCCCCATCGCGCTGTTCATGGGCGTGTACCTGCGGTATCTGCGGCCGGGCAAGGTTTCCGAGGTCTCCCTGATCGGCGTCGTCCTGCTTCTCCTTGCCATCGTCTCCGGCGGATGGGTTGCCGATACCGGTTGGGGCGCAGACTGGTTCACACTCTCGAAGGTCACCATCGCGTGGCTGATGATCGCGTACGGATTCGCCGCATCGGTGCTGCCAGTCTGGCTGCTCCTGGCACCGCGCGACTACCTGTCGACGTTCATGAAGGTCGGCACCATCGCGCTGCTGGCCATCGGAATTCTGGTCGCACGACCCGCTCTGAACATGCCGGCAGTGACGCCATTCGCCTCCAACGGCGAAGGCCCGGCCTTTGCCGGTTCACTGTTCCCGTTCCTGTTCATCACCATTGCCTGTGGCGCACTCTCGGGCTTCCACGCACTGATCGCGTCCGGTACGACGCCGAAGCTGCTCGAGAAGGAAAGCCAGACCAAGATGATCGGGTACGGCGGCATGCTGACCGAATCGTTTGTCGCGATCATGGCTCTGGTCACCGCCTGCATCCTCGATCAGCACCTGTACTTCGCACTCAACGCTCCCGCGGCACTGACCGGTGGAACACCGGAAACCGCAGCCGAATACGTCAACAATCTGCCCCTCGGCACTGCCCCCATCACACCGGACGTGCTGACTCAGGCAGCCGAGGCCGTCGGCGAAGAATCGATCATCTCGCGAACCGGCGGCGCCCCGACGCTCGCGTTCGGAATGTCCGAAGTGCTCAGCGACGTCTTCGGCGGCGACTCGCTGAAATCGTTCTGGTACCACTTCGCGATCATGTTCGAGGCGCTCTTCATCCTCACCACGATCGATGCCGGCACCCGCGTCGCTCGATTCATGCTCTCCGACTCGCTCGGCAACTTCGGCGGTCCGGCAAAGAAGTTCAAGGACCCGTCGTGGCGCATCGGCGCGTGGCTGTGCTCGCTGATCGTCGTCGCTGCCTGGGGCGCGATTCTGCTCATGGGTGTCACCGATCCGCTGGGCGGAATCAACACACTCTTCCCGCTCTTCGGCATCGCCAACCAGCTACTCGCCGCGATCGCACTGACGGTGGTCATGACGATCGTCATGAAGAAGGGCCTGTTCAAATGGGCCTGGATTCCCGGCGTGCCGCTGGTGTGGGACCTGGTCGTAACCATGACCGCGTCGTACCAGAAGATCTTCTCCGACAACCCCGCGATCGGGTACTGGGCTCAGCACAACGTGTTCAAGGACGCGAAGGCTGCCGGCGAGACGGCGCACGGTTCCGCGAAGACTCCGGAGGCCATCGATGCCGTCATTCGCAACACCTTCATCCAGGGCACGTTGTCGATCATCTTCGCGTCACTGGTGATCGTCGTGGTCATCGCCGGGATCATCGTATGTGCCAAGGCAATCCGAGCGGGCGGGCTGCCGACCACCGAGTCCCCGGAAGAACCGTCGAAAATCTTCGGACCCGCCAGCTTCATTCCGACGCCCGCGGAGAAGGAAATCCAGAAAGAATGGGACGAGCTGATCAAAGCCGGGAAAGTCCGGGCGCCCGGCGCCGCACACGGAGGTGGGCACTGACCATGACGACGGCGACCATGACGGCAAAACTCACCACAGCGTTCCGCGGAACGCTGTGGTGGGTTCGCTCGGTGATGGGTGATCTCGACTATCAGCGCTACGTCGAGCACACCCGACGCCACCACGCCGACTCACCGGTGATCAGCGAACGAGAGTTCTGGCGCCGCCGTCACGCAGCAGCCGACGCCAACCCAGGCGCCCGCTGCTGCTGAATCCGGTCAGGGGCAGGTGGCCTTCGCGAGTTCGTAAATGTGGCCGGCCTGCTCGTCGGTGGGCTTGTTGCCGTTGTTCTCGGCCAGGTCGGTGATCTTGGTCTTGACCTCCGCCTCGTCCGTGCCGTTGGCGACCTCGGTACACGTGGTCGTCAAGATCTCCTCGATGTCTGCGTCGTCGCGGTTCTCCGCCAACGGTGCGTAAGCCCCACGGAACGTGGCGACGAACAGCGCCGTCTTGCCCTGATCGATGGCGTTGCCCGCTGACTGTTTCGCCGTCTCGAGCGCCTGTTGCCCGCTCGTGACTGCCTCGCTGATCTTGTTCTGCGCGTTGTCCTGATCCTCGGTGCTACACGCGGTGAGCCCGAGAACGACGATTGCTGCTGCCCCGACTGCTGCTGCGATTCTCATGACGGAAATGTTAGTCCGATCAGCATGCTTCAAAACACAGTATTGCAGCGCAACACACGAGTTATCGCATGCAGTCGTTACGATCAGCTCAGCTAGATCACCGGATTCGCACATCGGCGAGGAGATCCCTGCGCCGACGGAAAGGACGATCAGTGAGCGAGCAAGACAAGGGGACGTCCGCAGGGGTGCGCAAGCGCGACCGCGGCGAGATCATCGGGCAAGGGGGTATGTGGCTCGCAAAATGGTCGTTGGTGTTGGCGTCGATTTCGCTGGGCGCCTGGATTTTCGGCTGGCTGATCGAAAAGCTCTGGGTCATCATCCTGCCGGTGGCTCTGGCTATCGTTGTTGCGACAGTCATGTGGCCGCCGACCCGCGGCATGATCAAGCGCGGGATGCCACCGGCCGCGGCAGCCGGCATCACCCTGGTGCTCTCGATCGGAATCCTGGCCGGTGTGATCGCCGGCATCGTTCCGTCAGTGGTCAGCCAGGCCCCCGAGCTCGCGAACAAGACCACCGAGGGCATCAACCAGGTTCAGGACTGGCTCCAGGGTCCGCCGCTGAACCTGAAGGACGACCAGATCGACAACGCCGTCCATGCCGTCATCACCAAGGTGCAGGAAAGTGGAACCGCCATCGCTTCAGGCGTTTTCAGCGGCGTGAGCACAGCGAGCTCGTTGTTGGTCACGCTCGGTTTGGTCCTGATTCTCGCTTTCTTCTTCATCAAGGACGGACCGAGGTTCATCCCCTGGCTCCACGCTGTCGGCGGCGGCCGCGCCGGTCGGCATCTCGAAGAGGTCCTCACCCGCATGTGGGACACGCTCGGCGGATTCATCAGGACACAAGCACTGGTGAGTCTGATCGACGCGGTCTTCATCGGCGCCGGACTGCTGATACTCGGGGTCCCGCTGGCACCGGTGCTGGCAATTCTCACGTTCATCGGTGGCTTCATCCCGATCGTCGGTGCCTTTGTCGCCGGCGCCCTGGCCGTGTTGGTTGCGCTGGTGGCCAACGGTCTCACCACCGCCATCATCGTGTTGATCATCATCCTGGCCGTTCAGCAGATCGAAGGAAACGTCCTTCAGCCTGTGCTGCAGAGCAAGTCGATGAAACTCCACGCCGTCATCGTGCTGCTTGCCGTGGCCGCCGGTAGCTCGCTGTACGGCATCGTCGGCGCGTTCCTCGCAGTGCCCGTCGCCGCTGTGGCAGCAGTTGTCATCCGGTACATCGGCGAGCAGATCGACGAACGCGCAAGCGACAACGAGCCGATGCCCGCCGGCGATGCGTCGGACATCCTCGAGGATCAAGACGACGACGCCGAGTCAGAGGTAGAGAACAAAAAGGCCTGATCAGCCCGCGATCACCTTCACCGAGGAGCCTGCACGTCCGCGAATGACGTGCAGGCGACTCGGGATTCGCTGCCTCATCTCGTCCACGTGACTGACGATCCCCACCACTCGTCCACCGTCGCGAAGCTCGTCCAACACAGCCATCACCGAGTCGAGGGTGTCGGCGTCGAGAGTGCCGAATCCTTCGTCGATGAACATCGTGTCGAGAACGATTCCGCCGGACTCCGCCGCAACCACATCGGCAAGTCCGAGGGCCAAAGACAATGACGCCAAGAATGATTCACCGCCCGAGAGCGTCTTCGCCGAGCGAACGACACCCGTGAAGTCGTCCCGGATGTCGAGCCCCAGACCGCCGCGGCGACCCCGAGAACCTGCCTCGTCACTGTGCACGAACTCGTATCTGCCCCCGGACATCCGCTGCAGCCGAACCGATGCCGACACGGCGATCTCTTCCAACCGCGACGCGAGCACATACGCTCGCAGCGACATCTTGCGACTGTTCTGACCTTTGCCGGCGATCACGTCGGCAAGCGCCGCGAGTTCGTCGTGCAGTTCCCGCTCAGGTGCAACCGCTTCGTATGCCTTCTCGAGTTGTCCGCTGAACCGTTCGAGATCCGACACACGGTTCTCGGCCAGGGAAGCAGCTGCAACAGCCGAGTTCACCACCTCGGCGCACTGAAGAGCACGCTCGCGAGGACCGTCGACGTCGACTGTCTCGACTTCGCTCACCGCAACGACCTCGGGGTCGTCGAGGACCGTCCGAGCGGCCACCTCGAGGTCGCGTGCTTTGGCGAGTTCCGTTTCGATCGCCGCGATTCGGGCCGGCGATCTCACCCCTTCGATCGCAGCCTCGACCGAATCGAATCCGGCAGCGGCCGCCGCAGCGGCCAGTTTGGTCGACAGTTCCGCCGATCGCGCCTGCGCACGAACGGCGTCGTCACGCATCTCAGACGCCGCCGAGGCAGCGGAGGCAAGCCTTTCGAACCGCGAGCGCCGAGCAGCGATGGTCGAATCTTCTCCCACCGCAGCGACGATCGCCGCTCGAATCTGCTCGACCGTGGCCGACAGAGTCGTCGTACGCTCGGTCAGTGCCGCCAATTCGGCCGTCAGAGAAGCGGATTCCTGTTGCAGCTCGCCGTCACGCTCGTTGAGATGCCCGAGCTTGTCGGCCAACCCTCCAACCTGACCGGCAGAGTGGGTCGCCTCGTCAACGGCGTTCCGAGCCGCGGCGCGGAGCCTGTCGAGTTCTGCGACGTCTCCATCCCCGCCGCGGGCGATCACCCGGTCGATGTCACGGTCGACGGCTACCTGGTGGTCGACTACCTTGCTCAGGGCTTTCTCGGCCGCACGCTCGGCTGCGGACGCGGCTTCCAGATCGGGCTCGGTGACCGTGACGACATCAGACTGCGCCGGCGCAGGGTGTTCACGCGAACCACACACCTGGCATGGGTCACCGGGCGCGAGTGAACTCGCCAACTCCGCAGCCATGCCCTCGATACGCTTCTGCACGAGGTCGAGCCAGCGCCCGCGAGCACTCTGATGGGCGTCGCGCACATCCAACACCTGCACACGAATCTTCTCGGCTTGCGCACGCAGAGAGACGAATTCATGAGCCGCTGCCGCAGCATCCGATGCTTTGGCCAGTGCAGCTTCGAGGCCGGGCAGAGCCGCGTGCGCGCGTTGCGCATCCTCCAGTCGTTGGCCGGCCGAGCGCACCATTTCTGGCAGTTGAGTGCGTTCAACCGCGATGGCATCCATGCGCTCGGACAGGGAGTCCCGCCGAACTCCGAGTTTCTCGATCTCGGCTTCTGCCGCATCGGCTCGCCGAGCGTCCTCCGCCATTGCGTCCAGGCGAACGATCTCGTCACGCCAGGTCCGGATCCGAGCTACGACGCGTTGACGCTCGTCGTCGGTGGGTGGCCACACCTCCGGCACGAAAATCTCCGGACCGCCCGTTGCGGAGTAGGTCGACATCGCTGCGGTCATCGATTCGAGTGCGGCAGCGAGGTGCAAGCCGGCAGCGTCCACATCGCCGGCGACAGCGGCCACCGGCAGTGCGCGCTTGGCGGTCTCGAGTTCAGCGCCGATCACAGCTCTTTGGGCGGCGCCCGTATTGAATGCTGTGAGTTCAGCGGTCGCACGATTACGGCGAGCGACCAGATCTGCGGTTCGCTGCGCAACGGTGAGCACCCGATTAGCCTCGGCTGCTGCATCTTTCGCGGTCACCAGCTCCGCAAGACTTGTATCGCGGGTGTCCTGAGCCTCGGCGAGGAGTTTGCGCGACCATTCCAGTGGGTGTGCCTCGGCGCCTACCTCGAGTCCCGCAGCTGTCTCGACCTTCGCGAGCAGCAGCCGCACGGATTGCTCCCTTGCCGCGAGCGCGGTCGCACTTGCCTTTCGCTTGGCGTCGAACCATGCCTCGACGGAGACAAAACGCTTGGTGTCGAACAGACGCTCGAGCAGTTTGCCTCGCTCGTCACTCTCGGCACGCAGGAATTTGGCGAACTCACCCTGCGGCAAGAGCACCACCTGGAAGAACTGATCAGCGCTCATGCCCATGAGGCGGTTGATCTCGTCACCGATGTCAGGGATGCGCGAAAGATTCTCGCCGCGGCCGTCCAACCACGTCAGTGTGGCCTTTGCATTCTCTGTGATCGAACCGGTCCCGCGCTTCTTCGGACGCGAATACTCTGGACTACGAACAAGTTTGATTCTGCGACCACTGATGGTCGCTTCGAGTTCCACGCGCGGCACCGAACCGGCGGGCGCGTGATCGGACAACAATCGCTTGCCCTCGTTGCGCGCACCCGGCACCCGCCCGTACAGGGCAAACGCAACCGCGTCGAGGATCGTGGTCTTGCCTGCACCGGTGTCGCCGTGCAGAAGGAACAGCCCGTCTGCACCCAATCGGTCGAAGTCGACCTCGACAGTGTCGGCAAAGGGCCCGAAAGAGCTGACTTCGAGTTTGTGCAGCCTCACGCGGTTTCACTCAGTTCTACCGTGGACTCCTCGGCGCGCGCGGCAGCGCTGAGCGCTTCGGCCATCAACGTGACCTCCCGCTCGGACGGGTCACTACGCACGGCCGAGACAAAGCCGCGGGCGATCTCCATGTCGGTTCGACCCCGTACCGCGTCGCGATACTTGAGATCCGATTGTCCTTCCGGCCTTTGCCATTCGAGGTGAACGGCAAACGGGAAACGTGCCTGGAGCTGCCTCATGGCATCGACGGGACGAATCTGGTCGGTGAGCAAAGCGGAGACGTAGCACTGCTCGGAATCGGCGTACTTCGACTCGGTGAGAAGTTCCTCGAGAGTTCCCGTCACCTGGCTCAGCCCCCGAATCACCGGAAGATCGAGGCGCTGCACCGACGACAGACCGGCTGCGTCGAGTTCGATCAAAAGCGCAGCCTTGCGGTGGCTGCGCTCACCGAACGAATACGGCAACGGTGAACCTGAGTACCGCACACTCTCCGAGAGCATCTGCGGAGAATGCAGGTGTCCGAGGGCGACATAGTCGACGCCGTCGAATTCGCCCACTGCGACGGTCTCCACTCCGCCGACCGAGATGGAGCGTTCCGATTCAGAGGCCTCACCGCCCACGACGAAGGCATGCGCGAGCAGTACCGATCGAGTCGCGGGGTCGGCAGCCGTTCGTTCGGCGAGATCTCGCCGAACACGCGACATGGCCGCTCCGAGGATGTCGGAATGAGTACGAGCCCGGGGCACGTCCAACTCGACGCGCGTGATCTCCGGCTCGAGATACGGAATCCCGTAAAAGGCGACGGGCCCGAACTGATCGCTCAGCATCACCGGAGTACCGATCTGGCCGACTCGGGTGATCAAGTGCAAGCCGCCGGCAGCGGCAAAGGATGCCCCGGCTCCGAGCCGCACCGCGGAATCGTGATTGCCGGACGTCGCGACGATGACCGCCCCCGCCGCCCGGATTGCCTCGAAGCCTCGATTGCACACGGTGACCGCGTCGGAACTGGGAATCGAGCGGTCGTAGATGTCACCGGGCACGACCACGACGTCGACGCCGTGTTCGCGGACGGAATCTGCGATGGAACCGAGCACACTCGCCTGATCGGCCAACAGATCGACGCCGTGAAAGGTGCGACCTATATGCCAATCGGAGGTGTGCAGAATCTTCATGAATCCGACGGTAGAGCAGCCCACCGACACCGCCGATCTCCCACGCTGACGGCTTCGTCGGTGTGCCCCAACCCACGAGCGTCCGGTGACCCTGCACACAATCCGTCCGGTTCGTTTGGCGAAGAACCCGAAACCATCGCGCCATCGCGTCGATAAATGCGCCAGCCACGACCCGCACAAACACGGCCGACAACGCAAGAACCGCTAATGTCGTTATGTGTCTGCAACCCAACGTGCTCGCTCCGGGGTACCGCTGGACAAGCGATCGCTCATCGTGACCGTCCCCGGCCTGCCCTGGTGGGGAGTGATCCTGCTTGCTGCCGGTGTGACCGCCGTCGGCGTACTGATCGATGCCACCGGAGGCGGCGGAGAGCTCACCGCGGTGTTCTCGACGTTCTACTTCCTGGGCTGTCTCTTCGCTGTGGTTGCCGCTTCGAACAAGGCCCTCTTCACCGCGATGGCCCAACCGCCGTTGCTGCTCTTCGCTGCGGTGCCGATCGGGCACACACTCATCGGCAAGGACAACAGCACCGCGCTGCGCGATATCGCGATCAACATCGCGTACCCGTTGGTCAACCGCTTTCCGATCATGTTGGCCGCAACCGTGGTCGTGCTGATCATCGGTGGCTTCCGGTACTTCCTGCTCAATCAGCGCCCCACCGGGCCCGCGCGCTCGACCCGCTCCCGCCGCTCGGCGGCCACCACTCGTGACTCCTCTGCGGCTGCCACGCGAGAACAACCCTCACCCGAGACCGGGCGTCGACGCAGAGTCTCGGACGCGCCCGTCCCCGGGCCCCCGCGTCGCCGCGCCCCCGAGGTGGACGAGCAGCCCGCCTACCGAAGCACCCCCAGGCGCGAGCCGATCCAGGACGAGCGTCCGCTGCCGCCTCGGAGAAGCCCTCAGCCACCCAGGGTCGATCGCACGCACCAACCGCCCACGCGTCGCCCCCAGCCCGACAGTCGGCCCGTGGCAGACGACGACTACCCGTCGTACGGTCGCCGCCGGGCGCCCGAGCCCGCTCCGTCGCCCAGACGTGAGGAGCGGATGGAGCCCTTCTTCGCTTCGGGTGACGACGTATCGCCGCCGCTGCCCCCTCGCCGCCGCCCACCCGGAGTCGATCTTCCCGCGTATCCGCCGCCGCGAGTTCGGTACCGCGATCGCGAAGAGCCCTGAACAGACGCGCCCGGTAGCACAAAAAATGCGGGGCACCTTCCAGATGGAAGGTGCCCCGCATTTTCTTGATTCAGGACGTGCGCGCTGCTCGCAATTCACGGGGAAGGGCGAACACCAGAGTCTCGTTGGCAGTGGTGACGGGTTGAACGTCGTTGTATCCGTGCTCGGCAAGAAGTTCGATCACGCCGCGCACGAGCACCTCGGGTACCGATGCGCCTGACGTGATGCCGACTGTCTGGACACCCTCGAGCCACGCGAGATCGACCTCACGGGCGTAGTCGACCAGGTACGACGCGGCAGCGCCCGCCCCGAGCGCGACCTCGACCAGGCGAACCGAGTTGGACGAGTTCCGCGAACCCACCACGATCACGAGATCGCACTCGGGAGCCATCGCCTTGACCGCGACCTGACGGTTCTGCGTGGCGTAGCAGATGTCGTCGGACGGCGGGTCCTGCAGATTGGGGAAGCGCTCACGCAGGCGCGCGACGGTCTGCATCGTCTCGTCGACGCTCAGTGTGGTCTGGGAAAGCCAGATGACCTTCGACTCGTCACGAACCGTGACCGCGTCGACCGAATCCGGGCCGTCGACGATGGTGACGTGATCGGGAGCCTCACCTGCGGTGCCCTCGACCTCCTCGTGGCCTTCGTGGCCGATGAGCAGAATGTCGTAATCGTCGCGGGCGAATCGCTTCGCTTCCTGGTGCACCTTCGTGACCAGGGGGCACGTCGCGTCGATCGTGCGCAGGTTCCGCTCGGCAGCCGAGTCGTGGACGGCCGGCGACACACCGTGCGCCGAGAACACGAGCAACGATCCCTCGGGAACCTCGTCGGTTTCGTCGACGAAGATCACGCCCTGATCTTCGAGCGTCTCGACGACGTGGCGATTGTGGACGATCTCCTTACGCACGTAGATGGGAGCGCCGTGCTTCTCGAGGGCCTTCTCGACGGTCTCGACCGCGCGGTCGACGCCGGCGCAGTAGCCGCGAGGCTCGGCGAGGAGCACGCGCTTGGCGCTGCCCTTGCGGGTGGACGGCGAATCAGCCGAGTGCGCGATACCGAGATTGAGAGGAACAGCCGAAGACATGTGATCAGCCTACTGGCACCTCGAACGTGAGACACTCCGGCAAACGTGAACACCTCGGTTTCGGGCTCCGATCGAAGGTTCCGAAGTAAACGAGTACAGCCGTCACAGGCAAGTCGGCTACCGATTGTCGGAGCTTTGCGGCAAGCTGTGGGAATGATCCGACCACCGTTCGTGGCGCGCGTTGCCGCGGGACTCGCCGTCACCGCGATGGAAGAGGCAAAGAAGTTGCCCACCACCGCCGTCGCCCTGCCGATGACCGCCGTGAGCCAGATGCTGCAGACAAGCATGCGCGTGCAGCAGTCGATCACCTCGCTGGCGATCAAGGGCGATCAGGCATTTGCACTGATCAACTGGTCTTCCGAGGACGAACAGCCCGAGTGGGCGGTCTTCGACGAAGACGTCGATGCGCCTGCTGACCCGACGCCTTCCACCGGATCGACCACCGCTGACACCCCGACCAACGCCGGTCGCTTCGCGCTCTACTCGCTCGAGCCGACTGCCCCCATCGAGGAACCCGCACCCGTCGCCGAGTCCGAATCCACGGCAGCTACGACGGACGGACCTGCCGAAGAGCCCGAGATCGTCACCGAACTCGACTACCCCAACCTCACACTCGCACAGCTCCGTGCGCGCATCCGGACGCTCAGCATCGACGAGCTGACCGCAGTCCTGGACTACGAGAATGCGACGCTCGCTCGCGCACCGTTCCAGACCATGCTCACTAACCGCATCACCACAGCCAAGGCAAAGTGACTTCCGCAACGCCCCCCGCTTCATCGCAGCGATCGTCCGGCGCCAGTAGCGCTGAGCAGCCGTGGCCGGTCCGCACGGTTTCCGCCAAGGTCGCCGGCTGGATCGATCGGCTCGGCAGTATCTGGGTCGAAGGTCAGATCACCCAGATCAATGCACGCCCCGGCACCCGAACGGCCTTTCTCGTCCTGCGTGATCCGTCGGCAGACATGTCGCTGTCGATCACGTGCTCACCGCAGTTGTTGCACAACTCCCCGGTGCCGTTGACCGAGGGCTCGCGAGTCGTGATGTTCGGCAAGCTCTCGTTCTACACCGGACGCGGAACGGTGTCGTTGCGTGTCACCGAGATTCGCGCCGTGGGTATCGGTGAGCTGCTTGCCCGCATCGAGAGACTGCGCGCCTTGCTCGCCGCCGAGGGCTTGTTCGATCCGCGGCTCAAACGGCCGCTTCCGTTTCTGCCCGGCACGATCGGCCTGATCACGGGCCGAGCCAGTGCGGCCGAGAAGGATGTCGTCTCAGTCGCCCATCGTCGTTGGCCAGCAGTTGCCATCGCAGTGCGTAACACCGCGGTTCAGGGCCCGACTGCTGTTCCCCAGATCATCGAAGCGCTGAAGGAACTCGACGCCAACCCGGTAGTCGACGTCATCATCCTCGCTCGCGGCGGCGGTAGCGTCGAGGATCTCCTGCCGTTCTCCGACGAAGCGCTGTGCCGCGCCATCGTGGCCTGCACGACGCCGATCGTCAGTGCCATCGGACACGAGCCGGACAGCCCGCTCAGTGACCACGTCGCCGACCTGCGCGCAGCCACACCCACGGACGCGGCCAAGCGCGTCGTACCCGACGCGGTTGCGGAAGCTGCCCTGGTTGCGGATCTGCGTGACCGCAGCGCTGCGGCACTGCGCAGCTGGGTCAAGCGTGAGTCTCATCTGATCGAACAGTTGCGCACTCGACCGGTCATGGCATCGCCGCTGCTCGCGGTGGACCGTCGCGCCGAGGAGGTCGAAAGGCTCCAAGCCGCCGGACGACGCGATGTGACTCGGTTGATCGACTCCGAGTCCCGAACGATCGAGCATCTGCGCGCCCGGCTCACCACGCTGGGCCCCGCCGCGACGCTGGCCCGCGGGTACGCAGTCGTGCAACGTGTTGTCGCCGACGGCGATCCGGAGGTTCTGCGCTCGGTCGAGGACGCGCCACCCGGTACCCAGATTCGAGTTCGACTTGCAGACGGCGCCGTTCGCGCCGCAGTGATGGGAAGAGAAAAATGAGCAACGCCACCGACACCGACATCAACGAACTCGGCTACGAAGCAGCCCGCGACGAATTGGTGAGCGTCGTGAAGATTCTCGAACAGGGCGGTCTGGACCTCGACGCGTCACTCTCACTGTGGGAGCGAGGCGAAGCGTTGGCCAAGCGCTGTGAAGAGCACTTGGCCGGCGCGAGGGCCCGCGTCGAAAAGGCTCTGGCCGAAGCGGACGAGTAACGTCCGCTCCGACCGCAAATCCTATGGCGTGATCGGCTGCGCTGCGCCGACCTTCTCGGCAAGAATCCGGAACTCTTCCGGCGTCGCCGCGCCCGTGAGCAACAGGCGAACATCCCCGACGTCCGTGACCCAGATCGACTCGACACCTTCGCCGCCGAAGACGTTCCACGTATCGGCACCGACGGTCTCGACTCCGGTCGCGAATCGCTGTCCACCGGCAACATGTGACACCAACGGGAATTCCTCGGCGTTGCTCTGTGTCAGCTGGATGTAGCGACCACTGGTCGTGATGAATCCCACAGTGCTCGAATCTCCGCCGCCGTCGCCGGAGATGATCTTGCGACTGCCGGAGTTCGGAGTCCACCCGTCCGGAACACCGGGATTACGGATGGGAAATCCGAGTTCCTTCGCGTCGTAGTTCAGAGCTGCGTCCACGTCGACGCTCGGGATAGGCCCCTGTGTCGGGCCGCCAGGACTGAACGTGCACTGGCTGGCGATGCCCGCAATGATGATGCAGAACAGCACCAACGGTACGAGAGACCAGACCATGTCTTTGTTGTCTTCGAGAATGCGGGGTTTCTTCGATGCCACACCCCCAGTATCCAGGTACTCCGCAGTAGATACGATTCCCGGTCCCCCTCGAGCGAGACAAAACGTCTCTGCGGCGACCCGACAGCGCACGTAGCCGCTCCCATCTGGGACAATGACGCCTGAAGAAACCACTGCGTCGACACACCCCGTCGACCGCGACCGCGCCAGGAGGCACCGCACATGACGGCCAGCAGCACTCATCGTGAGACCCCGGACCGTAACCTCGCACTCGAATTGGTCCGAGTCACCGAAGCCGGTGCTATGGCTGCCGGCCGCTGGGTAGGCCGCGGCGACAAGGAAGGCGGCGACGGAGCAGCCGTCGACGCCATGCGTCAGCTCGTCTCCTCAGTCTCGATGCGCGGCATCGTCGTCATCGGTGAAGGCGAGAAGGACGAAGCGCCGATGCTGTTCAACGGCGAAGAGGTCGGAAACGGCGACGGCCCCGACTGTGACTTCGCCGTCGACCCGGTCGACGGCACCACCTTGATGTCCAAGGGCATGCCCAACGCGATCTCTGTTCTGGCTGTTGCCGAGCGCGGCGCGATGTTCGATCCGTCGGCCGTGTTCTACATGGAGAAGATCGCTGTCGGGCCGGATGCCGCAGATGTCATCGACATCAGCGCACCGATCGCCGAGAACATCAAGCGCGTGGCCAAGGTCAAGAAGGCGTCGGTCTCCGACATCACGATCTGCATCCTGGACCGCCCGCGTCACAACCAGCTGATCCAGGACGTTCGCGACACCGGCGCTCGTATCCGTCTGATCTCCGACGGTGACGTTGCCGGCGCGATCGCCGCAGCGCGTCCGGAGTCCGGCACCGACATGCTCGTGGGCATCGGCGGAACGCCAGAGGGCATCATCGCCGCAGCAGCCATGCGCTGCATGGGTGGATCGTTGCAGGGCAAGCTGGCCCCCACCGACGACGAAGAGCGTCAGAAGGCCATCGACGCCGGTCACGATCTCGATCGGATCCTGTCCACCGAAGATCTCGTCTCGGGCGAGAACGTCTTCTTCTGCGCCACCGGCGTCACCGACGGTGACCTCCTGCGCGGCGTCCGCTACTACGGCGGCGGCGCCAGCACGCAGTCCATCGTGATGCGTAGCAAGTCCGGCACCGTTCGCATGATCGACGCGTACCACCGTCTCGAGAAGCTGCGCGAGTACAGCTCCGTCGACTTCGACGGCGAAGAGGGCGCGGTTCCCCCGACGTTCTGATGGGCTCCGCCCCGTGAGTGGTTAGGGAGTCCCTGCACTCCTTAACCGCTCACGGGGGACGTAGTCCCCTACCCGCTCTCGAAAAGTGGCAATGTGGAGCCATGACGGAGAGCAACGATCAACAGTTCCGAATCGAACACGACACCATGGGCGAAGTTCGGGTGCCCATCGACGCACTGTGGCGAGCACAGACCCAGCGTGCAGTCGAGAACTTCCCGATCAGCGGGCGCCCGCTCGAGCGCACCCAGATCCGCGCAATGGGCCTGCTGAAAGCAGCGTGTGCGCAGGTCAACAAGGACCTCGGACTCCTCGACGCGGACAAGGCCGACGCAATCATCGCCGCCGCGAACGAGATCGCCGAAGGCAAGCACGACGATCAGTTCCCCATCGACGTCTTCCAGACCGGCTCGGGAACCAGTTCGAACATGAACGCCAACGAGGTCATCGCATCCATCGCGAAGGCCGCCGGTGTGGACGTACATCCCAATGATCACGTCAACATGTCGCAGTCCTCCAACGACACCTTCCCCACCGCCACGCATGTCGCAGCTACCGAAGCAGCGGTCACCGATCTTGTTCCGGCACTGGAACATCTGCATGCTGCGCTTGCCACGAAGGCGACCGAGTGGAAGACCGTCGTCAAATCCGGACGCACCCATCTGATGGACGCTGTGCCGGTCACGCTCGGTCAGGAGTTCGGCGGCTACGCACGTCAGATCGAGGCCGGCATCGAGCGCGTCAACGCAACACTCCCCCGCCTCGGCGAGCTGCCGATCGGCGGAACAGCAGTCGGCACCGGTCTCAATGCTCCGGATGGATTCGGCCCCAAAGTTGTTGCCGAACTGGTCAAGTCGACCGGTGTCGACGCGCTGACTCCGGCGAAGAACAGCTTCGAAGCGCAGGCCGCGCGTGACGGACTGGTCGAGGCATCGGGCGCGCTGCGGACCATCGCCGTCTCACTGACGAAGATTGCCAACGACATTCGGTGGATGGGATCGGGTCCGCTGACCGGGCTCGGCGAGATCGCACTCCCCGATCTGCAGCCGGGTAGCTCGATCATGCCCGGAAAGGTGAACCCGGTCCTGCCCGAGGCAACCACTCAGGTTGCGGCTCAGGTGATCGGAAACGACGCCGCCATCGCGTGGGGTGGCGCAGCCGGAGCTTTCGAACTCAACGTCTACATCCCGGTCATGGCTCGCAACCTGCTGGAGTCGTTCACCTTACTGGCCAACGTCTCTCGACTGTTCGCCGACAAGTGCGTGAGCGGACTGGTCGCGCACGAGGAGCACCTCAAGACACTCGCCGAATCTTCGCCGTCGATCGTGACGCCCCTCAACTCGGCAATCGGTTACGAGGAAGCCGCAGCCGTCGCGAAGCAGGCACTCAAGGAGAAGAAGACGATCCGTCAGGTCGTCATCGAGCGCGGACTCGTCCCGGACAAGCTGAGCGAGGAAGAACTCGACAAGCGTCTCGACGTTCTGGCGATGGCGAAGGTCAAGGACTGAACAAACAACAGAGTGGCGGTTTCCACTTCGG